>Ga0265295_1002079_pt1 | contig 33018 bp, 42 predicted proteins | sample Munlansysbiofilm_FD_192503 | JGI IMG/M metagenome (GOLD analysis project Ga0265295, IMG submission 192503) | Leachate microbial communities from a municipal landfill in Southern Ontario, Canada - Methane capture system biofilm | ecosystem: Engineered > Solid waste > Landfill > Unclassified ... | reverse complement strand
CATGCAAAGAAAAATTTACAATCCTAATTTAGGAGGAATTGAAATTGAAAACAACTAAAATGATTGCAGCAGTCCTCGCTGTGTTCCTTGCATTAGCTCTCTTCGCTGGAGCAGCTTCTGCAGTACCCGCAGCAGGATCTACTGTATATGTATATCAGTACAATGCAACGGGAGATTCTGTCCCCACAACGTACTATCTGTATGAAGCAGGCTACGTTGCAGGTTCCGTTATGACTGATGCCACCGGTACATTCACCGGCGATAACATCAAAGAAGGTCTCTATGGTGATACTACAACTTTCGCTACTTCTACTCTTTTCACAGTGAAGTATCCGGCAGTTGCTCTTAAAGCCGTCTTAAATACGACTTCAACATCAATCGAAGGAAAGTCACTTTTACCCAACCAGGCAATTGATTTCACTGTGTCTGGTGTAAATACGAGCGCTCTGCCTTACAAGCTTGTATTCTACTCGGCTGTCGGCGGTTCAACGTCCACTTTCAATGGAACTAGCTACGCAAGCATTACTTCCTCTGAAGTAAAAGGTGTCTCCTTTGCAAATGAAGCATCGGGCGACTGGTCTGTGAAAGCATCATTACTTACTGGTAGTGTAGTTAACAGAATGGCGTCTGGTACACCCTCAAAGTACCTTGATTCTGCAAAGATCAGTTTCAAAATTGGGACCACCTATGCTGATTCTATAGCTGTATCGAAAGAGTCCATCATCCGTGGCGCATCCGTTCTGTTAACCATTACTGGTCAGCCCAAAGAAAATGTGACCGTTAATGTTACTGATGGAGGTTTCAACAACTTTGTTGGTCAGAGTGGTATGTTCCCTCTTACGTATGATACTGCTGGATTCGTTAACAGTTTCAACGTTTCACTGAATGAATTTGGAACGAGAACTGTCCAGCTCGATACCAATGCATCATCAAAGGACGAGTCATACACGTTCACAGCAAAGCTGAACCCAGATAAAAAAGTTAAAGTTACCATTAATAAAGGTGAAGTTACTGCAAAGGCAGAACAGGAGTCCTATTACATTGGTAATTCGATCAAGTTATCTGGAACAAACACTGAATCCAAAAATGTATATCTCTACGTTAAAGGATCCAACAAAAAACTGACATACATCGACAGCACAAGCGTTAACAGTGACCACACCTGGTCAAAGACCATTGAGCTTCCAAATGAGTATGATGCAGGAACTTACACCTTCTATGCAAGTGCTCAGACATTTGCAGGTACATCTGGTGTCAACCTCACTATTGATGATGATGTAAACACCTATGCAAGCTTCTCTCTTGCTTTAAAGCAGCCGTTCCTGACTGCAACTGCAGAGTCTTCAGTTGTTGCACAGGGTGATGATATCATTATTACCGGTACTGGCGAAGCTGCCTCCCTCCTTAGATACTATGTCTTTGGAACTAACCTTTTCAAGGAAGGAACTATCTCTACTGAGGATGATGGCTCTTATTCCCAGAAGATTAAGACCAATGATTATGGCGCAGGTCAGTATTTTGTTGTGATTCAGCATCCGATGTATGATGGTAAATTCAACATCGGTCCAGTTGCTGTTAATGCAGCAATCGGAAACTATGACATCAAGGTACAGGACAATAGCACTGCCGGTGATTTCACCACTGGTTCAACTCTGTTCAACACCCTGTCTCGCCAGAGCGCAAATGCTGCAGAAGCACTGTGTCAGGCACTTGACTCTCAGAACATCGATGATATCTATGTGAAACTCACCTTCATCGTTGCTCAGCCAACACTTACAATGAATCCTGTTTCCGATGTTACCAAAGGCTCTGCCCTTAAAGTTTCCGGAACCACCAACCTGAAGGCCGGCACAGTTATAACTGTTGATGTCCTTTCCACTGCATTCACTGCAATTGAAAAGACAAGTGTAAACTCTGCCTCCTTCATCACCCTGACCACCAAGGTCGTTAAGGGTGCAGACGGCGTCAACACCTGGGAAGTCACCTTTGACACAACCGGATTAAACGTTGACTCTTATACGATTCAGGCAGTTACTGGAGATTACTCCACGTCTGCTATCATTAAGGTCACCGAGGCAGCCTCAACCGCAACTGCAACTGCAACTGCAACCGCAACTGCAACCGCAACTGCAACCGCAACTGCAACCCCGACCACGACCCCCGGCTTTGGTGCATTCCTTGCACTCGCCGGCCTTGGCGCTGTCGCAGTCCTCGTCCTCCGCCGCGATTAAATTCTTCTGAAGAATTTTAACGGCTAAGACAGATTTGTGTCCCACCCGGGGCACAAATCCCCAAATTTTCCAAACAGGCTTTTTTGCAGATATTGTATTCTGGATATGCGGGTATATTTTCCTTGATGTGGCTGCTTCTCACTCTGGGCATTACTCAGCAAGATCAGATTCATCTGATTTACACGGACGATATTCTCATGTTCCACACCTTATCGCCTCTTTCCCCTATTGAATCAGCATCAACACTGGGGAACTCCTATTTGAATAGGGCTTATGCGGTGTTATCCTCAATCCAATTCGTCAAAAGTATGTCTGGGTATGGGCACACGAGATTCGCGGTTCTTTTATCTCATACACCCCACTATTGCCTTACACGAAAACGAAGCACATCTCAGAAGTACGTCAGTTTTTTCGGTTGAGATCACACCGCGTAACTCCTATTAAAAATACAATAATCGAAAACAAAAAAGAGGAGCTCACACCTGCATGTTTCCGGCATTACTGATCTATGATCTATGACCTATGGCCACCTATAGCGGATGAAATTACACCTGAAAACAACATATCCTGTTCAGTATTTCAATCGCGTAAATTCGCGTTTTATCTCCTGTATTCATCCCAGTTCCCTATTTCATGTTAGTACAAAAACACGAAAAATACAACTAATCATCCGTGCGGTTGTATTGCTGTGAACGTATATCGATACATGCTGAATGGTGGAGACACATCAGATTCTGCAATTACCCTGCAATTACCCTGCAATTACCCTGCAGTTACCCTGCAGTTACCCTGCAAAACCTGACAGTCAGTTCAGTATTTCCCACGAGCCAGTTCTATCAGAGCCTTTTCTATGAATAATATTCTTCTGTTTCAAATTTGCAAGGATATATCGCACACTTCTCTCTGAAATCCCGATGTCACGAGATAATTCCTGAGCTGTAATGTTTGGATTTCCTGAAATTAACGCAAGAATCTTTTTTTCATTAATCCCAAGATTTAAACAACTATGGGGAACTTTCTCCGGACTCTCCTTTAAAATAGCTGCCTCAAAATCTTTTGTAAATGGAAGGGTGACTCGGATAAATGATTCGTTGATTTGAAACACCTCTTTACCATAAGCCTTCAGGATACGCGGAACACCAGATCCGAGCTCCTCCACGACCCCCAAATCACGAAAAACTCTCATAAGTTCCTGATTGCGCGGATTAGACGCTCCTGAAAAGAACGCTTCTTCAGATAGACCATAGGGCAACCCTCCCATCGAAGTAATTTCAACACGGTTAGCGAAGAACTCTATTTTTGGATAAGAGAAATTAGCATAATCATTGTGCAGCAAGGCATTAAGGACAGCTTCGCGCAGGGCCGCCGTATCAATCAATTTGCGTGAGAGCCTGCGTTTCATAGTTATTTTTGTGAAGGTTGTATTCTCAGCAATCAGACGATCGCTTATACGTTCGAATATTTTTACAAGACAGCAGCATCCGTATTCCTCATTTGAAATCAAATCAGCACGAGTATCGTCTGCATATTTCGCAAACTTAACTGAATTATCATTTTCATCAGCCAGAAGATAAGCTGCGTAGTTAAGTTTCCCGTCATCAGTAAGTAATTTAAGATTGAGCAGAAAATAGTCATTGAGAACTTTGCCTTTTCCATCATAATATATATTCAATTGACGAAATGTCAAGTCCTGACGTGGTGATGGAATATTTTTTAGGCTGTTCCTCACCCGTTTGGCAAATATGCCCTCAATCTCTCCCGCGCTCATTGGTTCTGATGCGCTACCGGCACGTTTGAAACAGCCTTTCGGTGTCATCCCGTATTTCTTCAGATAAAATGGCTTTTCCCATCCTGCCTGAATAGTCAGAACAACGATATAGTGTGAGTCGCGTATTTCAATTGTTATCTTACAGTAGTCTAATGCAGGTTGAGAGATGTTATTTTTAATCCTATCTTTCAATTTTAACTGCAAATCATCAATATCTGGAATATGAAGGATATCTCCGTTGTCGTCTATTCCAAAATAGACCGTCCCTCCCTCGCTATTTAAGAAAGCGACGACATCCTTTTCCATTTTCTCGATTGATGTGGGGAGTTCACGTTTATATTCAGTTATATTGGATTCGGGAGTCATTGTCTAAATATGTATTGGATTTATAGGGCGATAATATCTCTTATTCTCTAAGACTACACCCTCCAGAATCTTCAAATTAGCGAAAAAAACCAGGGAGCCGTCCACATTCGCAAATCAAAGATTTGCTTGACTGAGGACGCCACTTCGGGGTCCCCCGTACTCGCAAATCAAAGATTTGCTCAGCTAAGGCCGGCCGCTTTCAGCGTCCAACCCGCACTCGCAAACATTCTGTTTGCTCAGTTAAGACGGCTCCTGCGGAACCGTCCACACTCGCAAGCCATCGTTGCTCGCTTTCGCTCCCTCCGTAACTTGCTCGACTGAGGGCACCCCTTCGGGGTCCCCCGTACTCGCAAATCAAAGATTTGCTCAGCTAAGATCGCCGGCTACGCCGTCGATCCGCACTCGCAAGCCATCGTCGTTCGCTCTCGCTCCCTCCGTAACTTGCTCGACTGAGGACGCCACTTCGTGGCGTCCCGTCACAAAATCCTTATCCTTTCCCGACCAAAAGAGAATCATTATGAACCTCATCCTTGATATCATCGACATATCAACTCCCGTCATTCTTCTCAACGACATCGACGCCAGACATATCGGTGTTCTGGAAGGAGACCGGGTCACCATCACCCGCATAAAATCCAAACACACCATTGCCGCCCCTGTCTCCATCACAAAAACCCTCACCAGCCAGGGAACTGCCACCGTATCTCTCGGAACCAACAACGCACTCGACGGAGAAAAAGGGGATGAAATTGAGATCCGTGCGGCCTCCCGTCCCTCCTCCATCGCCTTCATCCGCAAAAAAATGGACGGAGGCAAATTCACCCGCGAAGAAACGGCCGCCATCATCTCCGACATGTCATCCAACGTACTCTCTCCATCCGAGATCACTGCCTACATCACCGCCGCCTACATCAACGGCCTTGACATGGACGAAGTCGAATTCCTCACCCGTGAGATGGTCGCCTCAGGCGAACAGATCACCTTCTCGAAAAAACCCGTCGTCGACAAACACTCCATCGGCGGCGTTCCCGGAAACAAAATCACCCTCCTTGTTGTCCCCATCATCGCCTCAGCCGGTCTCCTCATCCCGAAAACCAGCTCGCGTGCCATCACTGGAGCCGGCGGGACCGCCGACCTCATGGAAGCACTCGCTCCAGTCGCTTTTTCGGCATCTGAAATCAAAACAATGACCGAAAAAGCCGGCGGCGTCATCGTCTGGGGCGGATCAACCAACATTGCTCCTGCCGACGACATGATCGTCACCTACGAATATCCGCTCAAAATCGACGCAAGGGGTCAGATGCTTGCAAGCATCATGGCAAAAAAACTTGCCGTCGGATCCGACACCTGCGTAATCGACATCCCGATCGGTCCCGGCACAAAAATCCCTGACGAAGCAGAAGGCCGCATACTTGCAAACGAACTCATCACCCTCGGAAACCGTCTCGGGATCAGAGTGGAATGCGCCGTCACCTTCGGCGGCTCTCCCATCGGCAGAAACATCGGCGTCAACCTCGAAGTCTCCGAAGCTCTCAGCATCCTCGAAGGAAAACGGGGCGCCAACTCCCTTGTCCAGAAAAGCGTCGCCATAGCCGGCATCGCGCTCGAAATGACCGGCAAATCCGGATCAGGAACCGGTTCGGACGCTGCCTACGACCAGATCAAAAAAGGAAAAGCCCTCAAAAAAATGCTCGACATCATCGAGATCCAGGGCGGCGACCCCAAAGTCAAATCGACCGACTTCCCCGTCGGTGAACACACCTTTGTTGTACCTGCAGCTTCAGACGGCTACGTGGTCTCCATCAAAAATCATGCACTCATCAGCATTGCCCGGGCAGCCGGATCCCCGGTAGATCACGGCGCCGGTCTCCATCTCCACAAAAAACCCGGGGAATATGTCAAACGCGGCGAACCTCTCCTCACCATCTACGCCGAACGCGGCTGGCGTCTTACCCGGGCCGTCGAAGAAGCAAGAACCACCTACCCCGTCCTTGTCGAAGGCATGCTTCTCGAACGCATCTCGAGCAACCGATGAACTAATAGGAGTTGACCGCAAAAGATGAATATAATGATAAAGCGTATCCTTGCAGTACTTCTCCTCCTTCTTTTTTTATGCGGTCCCGTCTCCGCCGTCTCCACTACCTTAACGGTAAATGTGTTTGACAACAATGCAAACTACGACCCGGTCAGCGGAGCACACGTCGTCATTACAAAAGGAACGGTCACCAACACCCTCTACACAAATGTCAACGGAGCCGCCCACTTCTCCGAAGTTGAATACGGCGGGGTCTACACCCTCTCAGTTATCAAATCAGGCTACATCTCCCAGACGAAAACCATCACCATCAGTACAATGCCGAGAAGCGAGTCCGTCTATCTCGTCTCGGAAACACCCGTCTCCATCAAGATCACCGATGAAAACGGCGCAGCGGTCGCCGGAGCGGTAATAAACATAGACGGAAAAGCGTCAGGCACAACCAACAGCGCCGGACTTCTGCACGTCGGCATCGAAAAAGGGTCGTATCACCTGATCGAAGTCACTGCCGGATCGTATGATCCCTACAGTTCATCACAGTACATCGGCACAGACCAGACCTCTCTGACGATACCTCTCACCACCTCCCGGTTAACGCCGCTGATCCTTATCTACAATGAAGCGAAGCTTCCCGTCTCCGGAGCCGCCGTCTATCTCAATAAAAAGATCGCCGCTTACTCGGACTCCTACGGGCGTGCTCAGCTTCCAACCTGCACCTCAGGAAACTATACGCTGACCATTGAAAAAGAGGGATACGTATCAAACGAACAGGCGCTTTATCTCACCTCTGCCGATCCCGATATCATCATCGAACTTGCCTACGCCGTTGTTCCTCTCACGATTCTGGTGACTGCTCATGAAAAACCGGTTTCCGGGGCGATCGTCTACTTCGACAAAACTGCAGCCGGCCTCACCTCCCTCAACGGAACCTACACATCCAACATCAAACCCGGAACAACGCTTGTGCTTTCCGCGTCTGCCGAAGGATACACCGGAACCGATCTCACCTACCTTGTCCGTGCCGATACGGACAACAAAGTCACCCTCACCTTATCGGAGAATCTGCCGACCACGTTCATCGGCATTGCTGCTCTTGGCATCATCATTGTGATCCTTCTCCTGATCCTCGTTACCGCCGGAAAAAGACACCGGACAAAAAAATCCGGAAAATCCCGTTCGCCTGCATCAGGCAGAAAGGATTCACTGTGATATTTTCTATAAACATTATATCTTTGCAAGGGGAATAATACAAACATACAGATGCGGGCGTTACTAATAGGAGTCGGAGGTGCGGGATGCCGGATCGTTGAGACGTTGGCACGTCAGGATGCCAAAAGCGGCGTGAAAAGCGTCCGCTCATATGCCTTTGACTCGGATCGCGATCTCATCAACCGGCTCACCGGGATCCCGGCAGCCAACCGGACCGTATTAACGCCCATCGACCCGGTGAAAGAAGTGTACGATCGCGGTTCTGATTTTGACACAGGGCATCTCGCCAGCTGTTTTCAGGATGCGGGAGTCGACGAAGTCGACGCGATTTTTGTATGTGCCGGACTTGGCGGCAGAATGGCCGAGCTTGTGCCGGATTTTGTCAACCAGCTCAGCGCCGCATTTCCCGATCCGGTTTTTACGATTCTGACCCTTCCTGGAAGAAACGAAGGGATCAAAGTCTCCGCCCATGCCTCCGAGACGCTCGCCGCCATCCGGAAAGTTACGAGCGCTTCTCTGCTCTTCGACAACGAAACCTGGTATACCAAGATCACCCAGGACATCTCCCTCGCTGCGGAAAAGGATCCGGCAGCTTCGAAACCAACGATCGAACAGCTCTACGCCCGGCTGAATGAGGATCTTGCTGCCAGAGTTGGCCTGCTTCTTCGTGCAGGCGAGTTCGGCCTCAGAGGCGTTGAGTCTGCCGAAGTAGTTTTGGATGCCGGAGAGATCCTGAACACTCTCACCGGCATGGATCTGGTATCCATCGGCTATGCGGTGGAAAAACTGCCGACCGCCTGGTCGAGTTTCATGAAACGACTGAGAGTCGAGGAGTATCTCCTCAATGAAGGCCATCTTCGGACCTCCCGTATCGTGGAACTTGCAAAAAAAGCGGTGTATGAGGAGGTCTCGGTCCCCTGCGATCTCACCTCGGCAGAAAAAGCTCTGATCCTCATCTCCGGCCCCTCAAAGGAACTCTCTATGAAAGGATTCCAGACCGTGCGAAAATGGATCGACCGCAGCATTCGCGGGCTTGAGATGCGTGCCGGCGACTATCCGGTCAAATCCACGAAATTTGTTGGTGTCATCATCGTTCTTGCCGGCATACAAAATGTTCCCCGGGTCGCCGAACTTGATGAGATACGGATGGTCTATCAAGCAGAGCAGAACAAAGTCTATGGTTGTGAAGAGATCGAAACATCCGATATCCCTCTTCTGGCAATGGCAAAGGACGAGGTCATCTTCGAAGATGACCTGGTCGATCTTGGACAACTGCCGCAGGGATCGGACGGATATGGGGAACATGGTGATTTTATGGAATATGCAGACGAGGATATTTTTGAAGAACGCATCGCAGTAGAATCTACACCCGACCAGGAGGACGATCTTTTTGAGATCGAGCCGGTGATCATCCGGGCAAAAACTCCGGCAGCGGCCCCTCCCAAAAAACAATCTCCAAAGAAAAAGGATCCGCAGATCGCTGTCGGCGCTGCGAAAAAAACACAAAAGATCGATACCAGCATCCCTCTTCCGAAACGTGACAAGAAGGAGGACGGCGTTCTTTCAGGCAAGGCAAATGTCGGCGGTAATGACAAACCCCGGGAGACGTATGACGGCGGAAAAATTTCTGCGGCCGGACCGGCGAAAAGATCTGAAAGATCGTCATCAGGAGTTCTGGAAGGTTCGGTAATGAAAATGGCTTCTCAGCAGCGCCCGAAGGAGACTGACGGGCAGATCCGGATGGCTGATACCCGGCGCCCGAAGGAAGCGGACGAACAGATCCGGATGTCATCATACACACGCCCTAATGACACCGTCGGATCGGTAAAGGCCGGAAGTTCCAAACGGGCAAAGGATGACTCTGCAGATATTAAAATGTCAAAGACCAGGGTCGCAAAAGATGTCGACCAGCCGATCCGCGTGACCTCGATCCCTCTTCCAAAAAACATCGACGGAAAAGTGGAAGCAAAGAAAAAAAAGCAGATCTGATCTTTTCACTCTTCCAGAACAAACCCTTCTGCTTTTTTCTGTTCAGCGGGTTGAGGTTCCATGTGGATGTGGATCGGACATCCTTCTTCCGCATGTCCGCCGTTTTTGATCACCCATGTAAGAAGCGGGATCAGAAGTTCGCGCAGCTCCCATCCCGTGACGGTCAGATAATATCTGACGGCCGGGGGGCTGGTGTCCAATATTCTGCGGTCGATCAGGTTTCTTTCTTCCAGGTCTCTCAGGGTCACCGAAAGGGTTTTTGAACTGACGTTGCCCAGTTCGCGCTTCAGCTCATTAAATCCTGCACACCCTGAGTTTCCTATCACTGCGATGATCATGAGTGCCCATTTTTTACTGATCGTGTCAAGTATTCCATGCATCGGGCAAAAACATACGGTCGTGTGATCAGATTTTTCCAGCTTCTCCATGTGTTCATGATACGATCCGCCCTGTAATAAAAGTAACACTAAGTTTCCAAAAGAAACCCCGGTGTCCAGATGCTTTCACGCGGTCTGTGGTATGAGATGATGCATGAGATTATTTATCCAATAGTATATACTATGATAGAGCAGTATGTTTGAGCAGAGAATATTTGAGACCGATTTTCGGACTGCTTTGTCCGAAGAACTTGATCGCCGGGGTCTAAGCATTCGCCAGCTTTCGGAAATGACCGGGATACCTGCGGTCACCTTGTATAAAATTGCCTCAGGCGAGCGCGATCCAAGGCTTTCTACCGTGAAAAAAATCGTTGCAGCCTTCTCTCCCCGTCACGGCAAATTCATCGCATTGATCGCGGCAAAGTTCCTCCTCGACGAGAACGAAGGGGTAAAGATCATAGCAAACGGGACAGAGTACAGGATCGAAGGGTATGCAGCCAACTCTCTTGAAGACTGTCTTATTGTGGCCGTACGAGCACGAAACGACGGGGCAGCCGGCATCATCTGTGCTCCGATCCTTGCCTCTCTTATCGAAAAAATGGTCGATGTTCCCGTAGCGATCCTGAAACCTGATATGCACGCCGTCCTCGGCGCAGCTGAATCCATTGGAAAACGACTCTAAAACAAGAACGCTGAGGGGGAGATTTGAACTCCCGAGAGACTTTCGCCTCACGGGCTTTCCAGGCCCGCGCCCTACCGCTAGACTACCTCAGCATAAAAACTAGCATAAAAGATGTGTTCTCTGCCTTTATTAACTTACTGAGTCGGGCCTGGCGAACACGCGTGTCGATTTCGCGATCAGGCCGGGGCTTCCGCAGACGATCTTGTCCGAATCGAACAGTGAATCAGCAAGCGCGATGAGCATCCCGCTTTGCGTGACCAGAGCAACACTCTGGCCGCGTGAGAATTTTTCCACCGATAAAGCTCCGACGCCGGCGAGCATCGCTCCATTTGCCACTGCTTTTGCTGCGTTGTCTCTTATGACGATCTTCGGGATATCTCCGATCGCCCGTTCCGGCGCAAGGATCATCGCTGCAAGTTTTTCTTTCTCATCCATCTCCACGGCATCTCTTAGTTCATGAAGGGTGTGCGCCTCGTCTGATGAGAACCCGCCGGATTTCGTTCTGCGCAGTTCTACCATCTGGCCTCCGCATCCGAGGACATTGCCGATGTGAACACAGACCGATCTGATATAGGTTCCCGCTTCGCACCGGATCTTTAACAGAACCAGTCTGTCCTGCATGTCGAGAAGTTCGATTCTGTAGATGACCCGTATCCGAAGCGCACGCTTCACTGCCGAGCGTCTGGGTGGCCGCTGATACACTCTGCCGGTGAACTGCTTTACGACCTCTTCAACGCGCTCACGGGGCATATCCGCATGCAGGCGCATACACGCCACATACTCTTTTTCATGCTGAAGCAGAAGGGGGGCGAGCCGAACTGCTTTTCCAAGCATGACAACAAGGACCCCCGAGACCATCGGGTCCAGCGTTCCCGAATGGCCGACATCCGACTTCAGCATTTTGCCGACCCAGGCCGCAACCTGGTGGCTGGTGGGTCCGCGAGGTTTATCGATCAGAATGACCCCCGTGTATCCCATCAGTGGCTCTCCGTCACCAGATAGGCATTCAAAGCTTTCAGTGTCCCTTCGATCGACCCGTCTCCTATTACGGAAGGGGCATCCCCCCCGTACATCATCTCGTGTGCTGTTTCCTCACCGATTGCCATCTGAATGATATTTTCCATTTTTGGAAGTATGGCCAGTCTGAATGCCACAGGACTCGTGAATAAAATCGCACCGACTCCTGTCAGGTCCATGACTTCATCCGTCTTCTCAACATCATAGCATTTGTATTCTGCAGGTATTCCTCCTGCCCGCTGTATGTCTGCGGTAAGTTTCGGATAGGTGTTTCCTGCTCGCGGGATCCCGATCTTTTTTCCGCGGATCCAACGATCAAGGTACATCACGAGGTCTTTTGTGTAGAAAAACGGCAGCATCTCTGCAGCGAGACCGATATTATGCAGAATTCTTGCGGTTTGCGGTCCGTTCCCTATTATTCTGACCCTGGATGCGATTTTCGGGTCGATACAGGGCCCAAGTTTTTCTGCGACATATGCATTCGGGAAAAAGACGGCGTCGAACTCCTCCTCATTTGCAGCTTTGAGGAACTTGCCGATGACCTCCAGATCTTTGACCGGTTTTATGGGCGATACAACCTTTGCTTTATGGTTGTACCTTTCACAAAGGGCAGCGTCCTCTAAAGCCCCCGTATGACGGGTTATGGCGATTAACATATATGAGATTATTGGACTGTTAGATTTAATAGGCGTTGTGTATAAATCACTAGTATGCTGGGTGTTGTTGCCGGATTTTTCGCAGGTGTCACCCTGGGCATTATCGCAGGTTTTGTGCCCGGCATCCATTCAAACACCCTCGCCGGGCTTCTCGCGGCATGCTCAGTGCCTCTTATCGTTGTATTCGGCATCGATGGCATCTCTGTGATGATCGTGTCGATGATGGTGGTTTATACGTTTGCTGACATTCTTCCGTCCACTTTTTTGGGCGTTCCCGATCCGGACACCGTACTTTCCGTGCTTCCTGCTCACAATCTCTGTCTTATGGGAAACGGCGAAGAGGCGGTGAGAGTTTCAGCTCTTGGCAGTCTGTGGGGTTTTGTCTTCTGTCTTCCGTTATTTGCTCTCTTTATGATCTTCCTTCCCTCGGTTCAGGAGTATGTCGACTGGGGCGTTGGTCTTGTCATCCTGCTTGCAGCCGGACTTCTGATCGTATTCAGCAAAGCTCCTTCCTGGTCCTTTGCCGTTTTTCTTGTGTCCGGTCTTCTTGGCATATATGCAATGCGTTTTTCCTACTTTTCCTTCGGCGTCTTTGGCATAGGTGAGATCCTGCTCCCGCTATTGACCGGTCTTTTCGGGATCCCTGTCCTTCTTACGTCGATGAGGGCTCTGTCAAAACCTGCCGAGCAGACATTTTCCGGACTTATGATCTCACAGGGATCGATCATTGGAAACGGTATCAAAGGCGCTTTCGCCGGAGCGATCGTCGGCTGGCTTCCCGGATTTTCAAGCGGTACCGCGAACGCTCTGCTCGCGGTCAGAAGAAGTTCGGAAAAGATGGATCCGCGCGAGTATCTTGTATCAACATCTGCAGCGAATACGGCAAATGCCGTTTTGGGTCTTGCCGCTTTGTATGCTTTGGGGAGGATGCGTTCGGGGGCTATGGTCACGCTTGCCTCTTTCGATCTTCCGTCGGTATATCTGCTGGTCCTGGCAGCCGGCGCCGCTGCTTTGGCCGGCTATCTCGTCACGGTCTCCTCCTCGAAACTCAGCCGTGTGATCATGCATCTGGATCAGAAGATCATTGCCCGTGGCGTCTTGCTCTTTCTTGTGGGGATGACAGTGATCTTTTGCGGTCCCTTCGGCGTTTTGATCCTGATATTATCCACGCTAGTGGGTCTAGTCCCAGGTATGGCCGACATACCGAGGATATTTTGTATGGGGGCGATCATGCTGCCGGTGATGCTGTTTACGCTCGGGATCCTAAATTTTTGATTTGACCACGCCAAAACTGTCCTGATAATTGCCGTTGTACGCACTTTCCACTTCCCCCTCTACGGTATGGATAAGCATCTGAACGACCCGCATACCTTTGGTGACAGGGATATCCTCTGGTCCGCAGTTAGCCATACAGAGCGTCAGATTCCCTCGAAATCCCGGGTCGATATAGCCGGCGCCAAGCACAACACCTTTTCTTCCAAAAGAGGATCTTCCCCAGAGGGTCGCACAGAGATCTTTTGGGAGACTCACAAACTCCATCGTCGGAACAAGGGTAAGCTGACCTTTTTTCATGATGATATCCTCGGCACTTCTGAGATCATAGGATGAAGGCTGAAGAGATTCTTCAGCAAACGGATCTATGCCCAGTGTCCCGTCTTTGATGCGTGTCCTGATTATCGATGAAGAAAGAACCATATATGATAATACGCACCGGACGCAAATATAATATGAGACTCTGGACTTGTAGGGTAGTGGATATCCTTTCGGGCTTCGAACCCGAAGAACCGGGTTCGATCCCCGGCAGGTCCGTTCCGTTCATAGAGAGCGCATACAAAAAGCCCTGTTTTTCGCATTTTTTTCTGATCGTAGAGAAATGGCCGGAATTCTGCCGCAAATCCCTCTTTTAAATCAGAATATATTTAAGCAGAGGAGAGCAATTTTAACGTGAGGTGTAAAGAACTATGACTTATGGAATTGAGTTTGTTCCAGGAAACGTAAATGTCAAGCAGGTAGTTAACTTCTGCCAGCTCGCAGAGAGCAAAGACATTGACTTTGCATGGATTACCAACCACTACAACAACCGCCACTGTTACCCGGTCTTAACCGCAGTAGCACAGGCAACGACCTCTCTTAAGATGGGTCCGGGTATCATGAATGCATTCACTGACACTCCGGCAGCAATGGCATCCTTTGCCTGCACTCTTAACGAGATCTCCGATGGACGTGCAACCTTCGGTATCGGCCCAGGTGACCTGTCCACCCTTCCGAAACTGGCAATCCAGCCGGAAAAGCCGGTCGCAAGACTCGGTGAAGCAATCGACCAGATCCGCGCACTCTGCAGCGGTGCAGAAGTTAAGAAAGACGGCAAACAGTTCTTCGACTACGATGGTGCCAAACTTACCGGTGTTACACTCCCAGGCAAGAAAGGTATCCCAATCTATGTCGGCGCACAGGGACCCAAAGTCCTTGAGCTCGCAGGACTGAAAGGCGACGGTGCACTTATCAACGCATCCAACCCCAAAGACTTCGCAGTCGCAATCCCAATCATCAAAGCCGCATGCGACTCTGTCGGCAAGAAGGGATTCGATGTTGGAGCATACACTGCACTCTCCATCGACAAAGATGAGAAGAAAGCAAAGAAGGCAGCAAAGATCGTCGCAGCATTCATTGCAGCAGGATCTCCCGAAGCACTTCTTCTCCGCCACGGTCTCGACCTTGCAAACGTAGCAAAGATTAAGGACGCACTGTCCCGCTTTGACTTCGGTGCAGTCGGCGGACTTGTAACTGACAAAGAAATTGAAGCATTCACCATCTGCGGTACCCCAGACACTATCCGCCAGAAGTGCGATGACCTTACCGCCGCAGGCGTTACGCAGATCATCTTCGGTTCCCCGCTCGGACCCGACATGACGACCTCGATCCGCCTCCTCGGCAAGATTATGTAAACTCGGCACTGCCGATTTTACCCTTTTTCTTTTACAATTTTCCCGGAGATCATTTTACAGATTTTTCCCGTGAGTGTCCGCTCAGCTTTCGGATTTTTTACGAAAAGACTCTTGATGTATGCGTTAATTTTCGCTATTCCTCAGATTTCATTTAAAAATGCTCAACTGCATTCCAGTCAGCAAGGTCTCAAGTATCTTTCATTCATCCAAAACCCTGATATAACGTCAGTGGTATATTGAATAAGGTATTCTACTGATGGGTCATCTGCCTTTCAAAGGATAATAACCATACAATCCGTGAGTGTTCATGACAGAAAATCGTTCAAAACTTAACAAGGAACTTGCACAGATGCTGAAAGGAGGCGTGATCATGGATGTCACCTCGCCGGAGCAGGCTAAGATCGCAGAGGATGCAGGAGCCTGTGCTGTTATGGCTCTGGAGCGTATCCCTGCCGATATTCGTGCCGCCGGGGGAGTTTCCCGTATGAGCGACCCGAAGATGATCAAAGGTATCCAGAAGGCGGTATCGATCCCGGTTATGGCAAAGGTCCGGATAGGACATTTTGTCGAAGCGCAGATCCTGGAAGCTATCGAGATCGACTACATCGATGAAAGTGAAGTCCTCTCCCCCGCAGATGATCTCCATCACATCGACAAAACCCGGTTCAATGTTCCTTTTGTTTGCGGCGCCCGTGATCTTGGCGAGGCTCTCCGCCGTGTCGCCGAAGGTGCAACGATGATCAGGACCAAAGGCGAGGCAGGTACCGGCGACATCGTCCAGGCCGTTCGTCATATGCGCACATTGAACAGTGAGATCCGCCGTGTCGTCAGCCTTCGTGAGGATGAACTCTACGTTGCGGCAAAAGATATGCAGGTCCCTGTCCATCTTCTGCAGTATGTTCATGAAAACGGCAAACTTCCGGTAGTCAACTTTGCCGCCGGCGGTGTTGCCACGCCTGCAGACGCTGCACTCATGATGCAGCTTGGCGCCGAGGGTGTATTTGTCGGCTCAGGTATCTTCAAATCAGGCAATCCGGCTAAGCGTGCAGCAGCTGTAGTAAAGGCTGTCACGAATTACAATAATCCGGCAATACTTGCCGAACTCTCCGAAGATCTTGGTGAGGCGATGGTCGGCATCAACGCTGATGAGATCTCCATCCTGATGGCGGAACGGGGAAAATAACGTTATGAGGATCGGTGTTCTGGCACTTCAGGGTGCATTCATCGAACACATCAGGATGCTGGAAAGTCTGGGTGCCGAGACGTTTGAGATTCGCAATATCTCCGATCTCAAAGAAAGACCTGATGGTCTGATCCTTCCAGGAGGGGAGAGCACGGTCATGTCAAAACTCCTCCAGGACCTTGGGCTTTATGAGAAGCTTCGTTCACTCATATTGTCCGGCACTCCGGTAATGGGCACCTGCGCAGGTCTGATCCTGCTTGCAAAATATGTTGAGGGCGGCCGTCCCTCTCTTGCAACGATGGACATTACAGCTGTACGGAATGCTTACGGCCGGCAGCTTGGCAGTTTTGAAACATATGCGCCGTTTGCCGATACCGGAGATATTCAGATGACCTTCATACGTGCGCCGGTGATAACCGCCCCTGGCAAAAATGTGGTCGTGCTTGCCCAAGTTGATGGAAACATCGTCGCCGCTCGCGAAGAAAATCAGCTTGTCCTGTCATTCCATCCGGAGCTCGGCAAAGATCCCGCCGTCCATCGGTATTTCATCAACATGATCTCAGGCAATGCCTGATCTTTTTTTTTTAATTTCTTCCTGCTGTTGAATAAGGGATTATATTATTTACATATAGGGGCGGTTTTTTTTAATTCCCGCTCCCTGATCCAAAAAGAAAAATGGTAAAATTGGGATGTCCGATTTACTCGGGCTTGCTGATAAGGGCGACCTTGGAGACGATCTCACCGGTCTTCTTGTGCGGCTTGCGGATAACGCCGTCGCATCCCTTCTCGAGCTCACGTGCCTGATCGCAAAGATCTGCTGCTGCACGCATCATTTCGTGTGCGGAGGTGACGATTGGTACGTAGTCTGTCCACTCTTTGGTCATGAAACAGCCTTTGACGTTTACACCTGCAACTGCTGATGCGATCTCGTATGCTGCACGTGCTTTTGCCAGTGCATAGGGGTTTGTGAACTCGCCTTTGGTGGAGTTGTCAGAGTTCAGAACAAGTTTCGGGAGTTCGATCTCTGCACCCTTCTTGCCTGCTTTCACCTGGTCGATTACTTTGTCAAGCTCCATCTGGAGTTTGCGGAATGCACCGGTGAGGGCAAGGACCTTAACGAGGTTGCCGTTGTAGTCTGCCATCTCGACTGGGTCGAGGAATTCGCGGCGGGCGCCGATCATTGCGTCTGCTTTGACGATGATGTAGCCAAAGCCGGATGCCTTGAGTGCTTCCCAGCCTTCTTTCTTGGTCGTGACATCGTCAGTGATGACGATGGTCGGGATACCTGCTGCTTTCAGGTCCTCGCGTGCGCCGACTGGTCCTTCGAGAACTCCGTTCGGGGAAACAACGATTGCGAAGTCAGGCTGCCATGCTTTCAGGTTTGAAACGACACGGTCAACATCTTCCTTCTGCAGTTTGGTTCCGGAAGTCGCCATGAATGTCATCATGTCTTCACGGTCTGCACGCTCATCTAAAAGCAACTCTGCCATAACACCTGATGCGATGTTACCGAGTTTTGCAACTCCTACCTTAACTACCATATTTGATACACCTCTCATTTTGAAATGAGAACATCAGTTTATCGACGAGAATCAATATAAGGTTTGTGAATGGCATTGCCCTCAAACCAAATAATCGTGATTTCGGCCGGTTCACATCTATCAGAATCAAATGCTTAGGTATTTTTACTATGGCTCCTCTACAGTATGTGGGAATAATCGGGTTCTCACGTAATTTTTGTGAAATCCGGGCTGTAATCTTCTCTCTTTGTCTGCGCGTACTGTTATTGGACATCCGTTTCTTAGAAATGTTTAATCAAATCATTTATAGTTAATCAGGTTGAATTAATACTGATGAAAGATACACTTCTTACTGACCGCCAGAAGGAAGTCATACGATACCGGAAACAGGGTATGACGCAGCAGCAGATCGCCGACCGACTTGGCACATCCAAGGCCAACATATGCACGATCGAAAAATCCGCGAATGAAAATATCCGCCGGGCAAAAGAAACTCTTGAGTTTTTGTACACGCTTGATGCGACTGAATTATGTGTTCTTCCCGAAGGTACTGATCTGATGGAAGCTCCCAAGATAATCTATGTGTCGGCTGCCCCTCTCAATATCAAGATCAGGTATGATACACTTGCTCTGATCAACCGTATCTCTTCATATATGCCGGAGAAGATCAAGGGCCGGCACGTCAAAGAGGACATCATCGTTTATCTGAATAATGAAGGCGATCTCTACTTCGGCTGATCCTCCTCTCTTCGGTTGTAATGCGCCGTGTCTCTCTCTCATGGCTGTCGGTCGAAACGGTGTGGCGTGTATCTTCTAGTTGCTCCGTACCATTTCTTTTTTTTTGATTTCTCTTAGCCATACAACAATTTATATTCTCTCTCCTCCAATAACATAGGAGCCTTCAATAGGCTGATATCAGCACAATCTGCTGAATGAGGATATCCAGTTGGTATGAAACAACCGTGGTTTCACGTTTGTTTTGTAATTGTGTAACTCTGAACGGGTAATTCCGTGGCAGACGTTAAGACCTACAATAGGTCTGATCAGATGCGCCGGGCGAACGTCTCTAAGATGTGCCCTTTCCTGGACGTCAGGAAGCGTATCGGAAGTCAGGTTCTCTTTCGTGAGACTTGGAAATCGCAGTATCATTACTGCAACTCGGGTAAATGAACAGATAAGACGTTATCGTGTTCATAATCGGATATCCCGCAAGGAATCTCAATTGCATGCAAAGCAGAGCTTTGCAGGCCTTCACACGTTGGAATACACGTGGGTTGAACTCCCGTCTTTCCGTCCAATGTGTCACACACTCTCTGCCTCTCGGGCGCAGACCGGGTGTGTCAAACACAGAGACTGACAAATTGCGTCCCGCGGGTCGATTCCTGAATTCTTGGGAAGCCGGCGGTGAAAGAACGGCTGTCATATTGATGACAACCACAGCAGACGTCTTCTTTGCATAATGCAAGAGAAGGCACTAAAGGATTGATTAATAAATGAGAACAGTGAGACCCCGCGCAGGGTCCCTTGCATACTATCCCCGTAAACGGGCCAAGGGTATTGTACCAAAGTACCAGTCCTGGCCTGAATACAACGGACAGCCCATGCTCCAGGGATTTGCAGGCTATAAAGCCGGTATGACCCATGTGATCATGATCGACGATCACAAGAAGAGTCCGACTGAAGGTAAGGAAGTAATGGTTCCCGTGACCGTTATCGAGATCCCCGCCATGAGCGTTGCCGCCATTCGTGTTTACGTCAAAGATACCTACGGCAAACACCCGCTTACCGAAGTCTGGGCAGAAAACCTCGAAGCACTCTCCGGCAGAATCACCAAAGCAAAGACCAACAACGCTGCAAAAGCAACGGAAAAGATCAATGCTGCAATTGGCGATGTTGTCGAAGTAATGGTGCTCATGTACACCAAACCGACTGAACTGACCGGTATCCCAAAGAAGGTCCCCGACCTTATGGAGATCCGTGTTGCAGGCGGCAGTGCACAGGAACGTTTTGACTATGCTCTTTCCATCCTTGGAACCGATGTCGATATGAAATCTCTCTTAAGTGAGGGCCAGTTCGCTGACATCACCGGTATCACCAAAGGAAAAGGATTCCAGGGTGCAGTCAAAAGATTCGGCATCACCCTTCGTAAGAGAAAACACGCAAGAACCAAGAAGGAAAGACACATCGGAACTCTTGGTCCATGGACTCCCCACCACGTCCGCTGGCAGGTACCAATGCCCGGTCAGATGGGTTTCCAGCAGCGTACTGAGTTCAACAAACGCATCATCAAGATCGGTGAGAACGCAGATGAAATCAACCCGGCCGGAGGCTTCCTCCACTATGGTCTTGTCCGTAACAACTACGTCCTGATCAAAGGAAGCATCCCCGGACCGGCAAAACGCCTTGTCAGAATCCGGTCTGCGACCCGCATGGGTGAACAGAAGATTCAGGCACCGGTTGTGGAATATGTCAGTCTTCAGAGCAAGCAGGGGTGAAATGACCGATGAAAGCAAATGTAAAAGCAATTAACGGCTCAGTCCTCCATGAAATTGAACTTCCGGCCGTCTTCGATGAAGCATACCGCCCGGACCTTATCAAAAGGGCCATTCTCGCTTACCAGAGCGAACAGTACCAGCCGCACGGTGCAGATCCGTATGCAGGTCTGCGCACCTCTGCAGTAGGTTGGGGATCCAAACGCGGTGAAGCTAAGATCCCGCGTATCAAAAACGGAAGCCGTGCTGCAAAAGTACCGAACGTAAAAGGCGGTCACCCGGCACACGCACCCAAAGCAGAGAAGATCCTTGTTGAGAAGATCAACAAGAAAGAGAAAGCAAAGGCAATCCGCTCAGCCATTGCAGCTACCGTCAACACCGAACTTGTCGCCGCCCGCGGTCACAAATTCGAAGGCGAAGCAGCAATTATCGTTGATGATTCCTTTGAGCAGATCGCCAAGACCGCTGAAGTCAAGCTCGCCCTTATGGCACTTGGACTTGGAGCTGACCTTGAGCGTGCAAGACTTTCCAGAAATATCCGTGCCGGCCGCGGAAAGACACGTGGACGCAAATATAAGCAGGCAAAGTCTGCTCTTATCGTGACGTCCGGTGAATTCCTTGCAGGCGCCAATATCGCAGGAGTCGACTGCGTCCCCGTCAATGCACTGAACATCAATGTTCTTGCACCCGGAGCCGACGCCGGCAGACTGACCGTCTGGACCGAAGCTGCAATCAAGAAGTTCGGGGAGGCCTAATCATGACACTTGCACACCCCCTCGTAACAGAAAAAGCCATGGTTCTTTTAGAGAACACAAACCAGCTCTCCTTCATCGTTGAAAAGGAAGCCGGCAAAGCATCCATCAAGGCAGCAATGGAGAAGAACTTCGGTAAGAAGATCGTCTCTATCAACACCATGATGACCTCTAAAGGAAACAAGAAGGCAGTCATTACCTTCGAAGAGAAAAACGCCGCTGAAGAAATCCTTTCTCAGCTCGGAATCGTGTAAGGTGAGATAAATGGGACACAGAATCAGTACACAGTCACGTGGAAAAGGCGGTCCAACCTACCGCGCCCCGTCGCACCAGTATAAAGCAGAGCTCAAGCACTTTGGCTCCGCACTTCAGACTGTTCGTGCAACCGTCATCGACATCGAGCACGATCCGGCCCGTCACACGCCGATCGCCGTCGTGAAAATCGAAGGTAAGATCGCTGAAAAGAAAGAATACGCACTGATCACCGAAGGTGTCGGTATTGGCCAGGAACTTGTATGGGGACCTGAAGCCACTGTCGAAAACGGCAACTCGTTACCGCTTTCAGCAATCCCGACCGGAGTTGCCGTCTGCAACATCGAAGCACGCCCCGGAGACGGCGGCAAATTCGTTCGTTCAAGCGGTGTCCAGGCTGTTATCATCGGAAAATCCGCTGGTAAAGTCGGTGTCAGAATGCCTTCAGGAAAACCCAAATGGTTCAATGAAGCATGCCTTGCAACCGTCGGCCTTGTAGCTGGCGGAGGACGCGGCGACAAACCGATCCTGAAAGCAGGTAAACAGTATCACAAGATGAAAACCTCGGCAACCCGCTGGCCAAGAACCCGTGGTGTCGCAATGAACGTCATCGATCACCCATTCGGTGGTGGAGGACATCAGCACCCAGGTAAACCAAAGACCGTTGCCCGTGGAGCATCACCCGGTAGAAAAGTCGGATCCGTTGCAGCACGGAGAACCGGATACCGGAGGTGAACGTAAATGGCAAAGAAAACTACTAAGAGAATGCCAAAGCGGCGAGAGGAATACACCTATCACGGCTTCAATATCGAGCAGCTCAAAGCCATGTCCATGGACGAGCTTCTTGCTATTATGCCCAGCGGCGCACGCAGAAAGGTCCTTCGCGGATTTACCCGTGATGAAGAGGACGTTCGCGCGAAGATCGCTGAAGGTGACGGTGTAAGAACCCACAGCCGTTCAATGATTATCCTCCCCGAAATGGTCGGCAAGAATGTTGCCATCTACTCCGGTAAGGAGTTCGTTAACGTAGAGATCCCGGTCGAAGGAGTTTTCCACTACTTTGGAGAGTTCGCTCTGACCCGTAAGAAAGTTACCCACGGAAGTGCCGGTATCGGTGCAACCAAGTCGAGTAAGTATGTTCCGTTGAAGTGATTGTTATGGCAAGAACAGAATACAGCAACAAACTTACCGGCGACAACATCGCCCGTGCCAAAGCGAACGAACTTGGCTGCTCACCAAAGCATGCTATTGAAATCGCTCACCTTGTCCGTAATATGATGGCAGACGACGCAGTTGCCTACCTTGAACAGGTCATCGACCTCAAGCGCGCAGTGCCGTTCCACCGTTTTAACAGAAACGTCAGCCACCAGAAGAGCTTAAACGGCAAAACCTTCGGAACCGCAGCCGGCAGATACCCTGTCAAGGCAGCCGCCGAATACGTCCGTTTAATCCGCTCCGCACAGAAAAATGCAGAATATGCTGGTCTTGCACCGGAAAAGATGGTCATCATCCACGCCGCTGCAAACAAAGGCCGCTGCATGAAAGGAATCTTCCCCCGTGCAATGGGCAGAGCTACTCCCAAACACAGAGATTCCGTCAACGTTGAACTCATCCTCCGCGAGGTACAGTAAGTATGACAATCGAAAAGAAATTCGTTGCAGACGGTGTCCGCAAAGTCAGAGTCGAGCAGTACCTTAACAAGGAACTCAAACGTGCAGGCTACGGAGGTATGGACATCGTCCGGACCCCTGTCGGCACCCAGGTCACGATCTTTGCAGAGAAGCCCGGTATCGTTATCGGTAAAGGCGGTAAACTGGTTCGCCAGCTGACCACCGACCTCAGCACTGTCTACGGCATCGAGTCTCCCCAGGTCGAGGTCCAGCAGGTCGCAAACCCGAACCTCAACGCGCAGATCATGGCAGAACGCCTTGCAAACGCACTTGAACGCGGATGGTACTTCCGAAAGGCCGGCACCTCCGTAATCCGCCGTGTCATGGACTCAGGCGCTCTTGGCTGTGAAGTCATTATCGCAGGAAAACTGACCGGTGCCCGTGCACGTGTCCAGAAGTTCGTCGAAGGCTACATCAAACACTCCGGTGAACCTTCAGAGTCGATCGTTGAGAAAGGCTACGCAACTGCTATCAAGAAGCTCGGTATCATCGGTGTCCAGGTCAAGATCGTTCCTCCGGGAGCAAAACTTCCTGATCAGTTCGAGATCCGTGCCGATGCAGCTCCTGCTCCGGCACGTGTCATCGAGACCGATATCTTTGAAGAGTTCGATGCAGAACTTGCAGCCGAACCCGAACCTGAATTTGTTGAGGAGGTCTGAACATGGCTATCTTCAGAGCAAAAGAAGTCGCCCAGTTTTCCGATGCTGAATTAGTCGAGAATGAGCAGAAACTCAAGATCGAACTGATTCAGAACTATGGAAAAGTCAGCGCCGGTGGTGCACCGGAAAACCCCGGAAAGATCCGGGAAGTTCGCAGAACTATCGCACGTATCAAGACTGAACAGACCAAACGTCAGGCATAAGTCTCGTCTATGATCACTCCGCAGAATATACTCAGACACGAACTCATCGGTCTTTTTGTATCTGTGGAGTCTTCACCGAACATGGTTGAAGAAGGGCTATCCGGTGTCATCGTCGATGAGACCAGAAACACTCTTCGGATCCACACAGGGAATGGCATTAAGTGCTTGGAGAAACAACGTAAGTTACTCCGGGTGACCCTCCCGGACAGTGTTCAGGTGATAATAGACGGCAATGCTTTGTCTGTTTCTCCAACGCGGCGCGTAAGTATGCGCGTAAGCCCATATCGCAAGGTATGAGCGAGACATGAGGGTTAATATGGCAAAAAATATCGGCTTAAATGTCGCAGTCCCGGAAAAGGATTGTGACGATGTAAATTGTCCGTTTCACGGCAGCTTACCGGTGCGCGGCCAGGTGATTACCGGTAAGGTCGTAAGCGAACGAATGCAGGGAACTGTTGTCGTGGAGAGGAACTTTCTTCATAAAGTCCAGAAATATGACAGATATGAGAAACGCAGTTCCAGAATCCACGCACACATGGCTCCATGCCTTGACGCCAAAATCGGCGACGAGGTAAAGATTGCAGAGTGCAGACCACTGAACAAAACGACCTCCTATGTAGTTGTCGAGGTGACTAAGGAATGAGAGGCTTAACGTCCAAAATTCCGCGCGCACTTCAGACCGGCTCAAAGATGGTTTGTGCAGACAACACGGGCGCCCGTGTTGTACAGATTGTTTCCGTCTTCGGTTACCATGGTGTCAAAAACCGGCAGCCCAAGATGGGACTTGGAGACCTTGCGACCGTCACGGTCAAGAAAGGAACTCCGGACATGAAAAGAAAGCTCGTGAGAGCAGTCGTTGTCCGTCAGAAGAAGGAATTCCGTCGCCCGAACGGCCTCAGAGTCTCCTTCGAAGAGAACGCAATGATCCTTCTGAACGAAAACGGCGATCCGCGCGGAACCGACATTAAAGGCCCGGTTGCCCGTGAAGTTGCCGAACGTTTCCCCAAGGTAGGATCAATGGCAACCATCATTATCTAAGGTGAAAACATGGCACGTATTTCAAGCACTCAGCCAAGAAAGCAGCGGAAGTTCCGGTATAATGCTCCGATTCACATTCGTGGTGCATTCTTACACTCACCTCTCGCAAGCGATCTTCGCGAAAAGTATGGAAAGCGCAGTTTCCGTGTTGTTACCGGCGATACTGTCAAAGTACTTCGTGGTGAATTCAAAGGAATCGAAGGCGTTGTTGACGGCGTAGACGTCAAAAACACCAAGGTCCTTGTTCACGGAGTTACTGTCAAGAAAGCCAACGGCGAAGATGTCCCAAGACCACTCGATCCGTCCAAGATAATGATCACCAAACTCAACACCAAAGATGCAAAGCGTGTTGCACGTCTTGAGGTGAAGGCATAATGACCCGAACCAAGAGAATGACTGCACCGGATGCATGGCAGATCGCCAGAAAAGAAAGCAAGTATGTCGTCAGCACCTCAAGCGGTCCGCACGACGGCTCGGCTCTTCCGATCGGCGTCTGGCTCCGCGACCACATGCAGTTTGCATTAAACACCAAAGAAGTCAGAAAGATTCTGCACGACCGTCAGGTTGTCCTGAATGGTCACATCGTAACCGATGAACACATCGGAATCGACGTCTTTGACATCATCAGCTTCCCGAAAATCGACAAGCACTACATGATCCTTGTCGACGAGAAGGGACGCCACAATGAACACGAAATCTCCGCGGATGCAGCAAAGATCCAGCTCGTTAAAGTTGCCAGCAAAACCACCATCAAAGGCGGCAAGACACAGATCAACTTAACCAGCGGTGCAAACTTCATCGGTGAAGACACCTGCAAAGGCAAAGACTCACTCGTCATCGGCATCACCGGCGACGACCGTTTCGCCGTTCAGCAGCACTTCCCGTATGCAGTCGGCAACATGGTCGTAATCATCGGCGGACAGCACACCATGAAGACCGGAAAGCTTGCGGAAATCCTTACTCAGGACTCCTCACTGCCGAACCGTGTTGTCATTGAAGATGCCAACGGCGACAAATTTGAGACCATTGAAGACTATGTCTACATGATCGGAACCACCGAGTCCTTCCTGAAAACCTGGGGTGTTGACGCATGAGTGATATGCAGACCCCGTTCGTTGCAAAAGTCGTCGTCCACATGGGCGTCGGCGAAGCAGGTGAGCGTCTCGTCAATGCCGAGAATATCATGGCCGATCTGACGAAAGGTGCAAAACCGATTCGTTCCTATGCCAGAAATACGCTTCCGGCATTTGGTATCCGCAAAGGACAGCCGATCGGATGCAAAGCCACTCTTCGCGGCAAGAAGGCAATGGACTTCCTCGAGATGGCCCTCAAAACCTACGCTGTGGAAAATGTTCTCCACACCCGTCAGTTTGATGTGACCGGCAACTTTGGTTTCGGTATCGAAGAACACACCGACTTCCCGGGCCAGGCATATGACCCGAAGATCGGTATCTACGGTATGGATATCATCGCTGTCATCGAAAAGAAAGGAACCAGAACCGCACGCAGAAAAATCCAGCAGAAGAAACTCAACAGCAAACTTCGGATGTCTCGTGAAGAGTCCATGAAGTTCGTTACTGAGACCTTCGGCATTGAGGTGGAGTAACATGGCAGCAAAAGACAACGGCAAAGTCCAGCAGAAAAAGTATGGCCGCGGTGCAAACCAGTGCCAGCTTTGCGGACGTAAGCAGGGACTTGTGCGCAGATACAACATTTACTTCTGCCGTCAGTGCTTCCGCGAATGGGCACCCACCATGGGCTTTAAGAAGATGAACTAAGAGGTGAAGGAGAATGACAAAACAGAATCCTATCGCAGACGCAATGAGCGCTATCAAGAATGCCGGTGACACTGGTAAACTTGCAGTGACCGTTGAACCGGCAAGCCGCCTCTTTGGTGACATGCTTAAGGTCATGCAGGAATATGGCTACATCACCGGCTTTGAGAAGATCGACGACGGAAGAGGCGGTCAATTCCAGATTGCTCTCTCCGGCGGCATCAACAAATGCGGTGTAATCACGCCGCGTTTCTCGGTGAAAGTTGAGGACCTCGAGTCCTGGGAAATCAGATACCTTCCGGGAAAGGGCTTTGGAATTATGATCCTGACCACTTCCAAGGGTGTAATGTCCCACGAACAGGCACGTAAGCTCGGCATCGGCGGCGAGCTTTTAGGATACGTCTTCTGAGGAGTGAAAACAATGGCAGAATTGATTTTCGAAATCCCGGAAGGCGTAACGATCACCAAAACCGGTGATTTCGTTACCGTAAAGGGATCCAAAGGCGAACTTACCCGCACAATGTACCACCCTGCGATCAGTATCACTATCGCAGACGGTTCGGTCACGCTTGTAAGTACTTCCGCAAGACGCAGTGTGTATGCACTGCTCGGAACCTACAAAGCACACCTTGGTGTCATGAGCAAAGGCGTATCCGAAGGCTACGAATACCATATGAAAATTGTGTACAACCACTTCCCGATCCAGGTCAAGGTTGCCGGCGACAAAGTCGAGATCGGCAACTTCCTTGGTGAGAAGCAGGCACGGTATGCAAACATCGTAGAAGGTGTCAAAGTCAAAGTCCAGGGCGATGAACTGATCTTAACCGGTATCAACCGTGAGACGATCGGCAACACCGCAGCAAATGTCGAACAGGCATGCAAGGTCAGAAACCGTGACCCGCGTGTGTTCCAGGACGGCATTTACATTACCAGCAGAGGCAACTAACATGGCGAGTGAAATCAAGAAACTTATCCAGGCTCGTGGAGCTAAGAAGTCATCCCGCTTTGCACGCCAGTGCCTTCAGGCTAAAGTAAAACTGGCAGACAGCTGGAGAAGACCAAGAGGTCTCCACAGCAAACAGCGTAAGGATTACCGTGCAAAGGGTGCACACCCGGAAGCAGGTTTCGGAGCACCGAAAGCAGTCCGCGGATTCCATCCAAGCGGATACCGCGAAGCTCTCGTCTTTACTCCGGCTGAGCTCAGCACCATCGATCCGGCAACCACCGCAGTACGCATCGGCGCAACTGTCGGCGGTGCAAAACGCAGCGTTATCCAGAACAAAGCAGCTGAACTCGGTATCAAGATCCTGAACCCGAAGGAAGCAAAAGTTGCCGTTACACCGGCTGCAAAACCTGCAGAAGAGGTGAAAGCAGATGAGTGATCTCGCATCCCAGCGCAGAATCGCTGCATCCGTTCTTGACTGCGGTGAAAACCGTGTATGGTTCAACCCGGAAAAACTCTCAGAAATCCAGAATGCAATGTCCCGTGAGGATATCCGCAATCTCATCGATGAGGGTGCGATCTCTTCCCACCAGAAGAAAGGCATCTCCCGCGGACGCGTCCGGGCCCGTATGGTCAAACGTTCCTACGGACACGGAAAAGGTCCGGGACGCCGGAGCGGTGCAAAAGGCGCCAGAACTCCGTCCAAGACCCAGTGGATCAAAAAGATCCGTGCCCAGCGTAAAGAACTCCGTGCTCAGCGCGAAGCAGGATCCATCACACCGACCGAATACCGCAGACTTTACCGTCGTGCAGCAGGCGGTCAGTTCCGTAACGTCGCTCACATGAAAACACAGGTTGAGCTCGTAACCTCCAGGAGGGAGTAAACAATGGCAATTAATGGAAGATATTTCGTTCAGTTCAGAAGACGCCGTGAAGGCAGAACTGATTACTACCAGCGCCAGCGTTTAATCGTTTCTGGTAGAAACCGTATGGTTGTCCGTAAAACAAACCGCCACATCATCATCCAGCTCATCGCAGCCCAGATGGACGGCGACTACACCCTCGTTCACGTCAACAGCCGTGACCTGGTAAACTACGGATACAAAGGATACCTCGGAAACACCCCTGCCGCATATCTCACCGGTATGCTGTTTGCAGTTCGTGCCCAGAAAGCCGGTTACGAAGGCGGAATCGCAGATCTCGGTCTGCAGGTCGCATCGACCGGTGCACGCGTGTTTGCTGCAATCAAAGGTGCAGTTGAAGCAGGTTTCGATGTCCCGGTAGGAGAATCGATCCTTCCGGACGATGACCGCTGCAACGGCGCCCACATCGCTGAATACGATGAGCGCTTTGGTGACCTCGTTGAAAATGTCGAGGCAACTAAAGACGCAATTATGAAGGAGCTGGAGTAATATGGCTTACGAGCAGGAAGTATGGGTTCCAGTAACCGGTCTTGGCAAAAAAGTCATGGCAGGCGAATTTGCAAGCTTCGATGAGATCCTTGCAAGCGGACAGCCCATCAAAGAGGCAGGCATTGTTGACGCAATGCTTCCCGATCTTGTTGACGAAGTCCTCTGTATCGATATGATGCAGCGTATGACTGACTCCGGACGTCGTATTAAGTTCAGAGCTGTGGTCGTCATCGGCAACAAGAATGGTTACGTCGGTTTTGGTCAGGGCAGAGATGTCCAGGTCGGAACTGCAATCAAGAAAGCAATCACAAATGCAAAACTGAACATGGTCAAAGTCCGCCGCGGATGCGGTTCATGGGAATGCGGCTGCGGTATGAAACATTCTGTACCAATGCAGGTCACCGGTAAAGCCGGCTCTGTCACCGTCACTCTCAAACCCGCTCCGAAAGGAATCGGTCTTGTGACTGGTGATGTTGGTAAGAAAGTACTTACCCTTGCAGGAATCCAGGATGTCTGGGTTTACACTAGTGGAAACACCAGAACTACCCTGAACTATGCAAAGGCAACCTTCAATGCACTTCGTGAATCGAATATGATTCGTATCGGAGGGCGCAAATAATGTATGCCGTTGTTCAGGTTCGCGGTGTGGTCAATACCCGCCGTGACATCAAGGAAACCCTGAAGATGCTCCGTCTTCACCACATCAACCACTGTGTTCTTGTGCCTGAGACCCCCGAGTACCTCGGTATGATCCGGAAAGCAAAGGATTTCATTGCCTTCGGTGAAGTTGACGCTGCTACCCTCGCAACTATCCTCACCACCCGTGGAAGACTTACGGGTAACAAACCGCTCACCGAAGAGTATGTGAAAACTGCAACCTCCTTTGGAAGCATTGCAGATTTCGCCGCTGCTCTTGTCAACGGTGAGATCCGTATGAAAGATGTCCCCGAACTGAAGCCGGTGCTTCGTATGCACCCGCCAAGAAAGGGATACAAGACCACGAAACGCACGTATACCCAGGGCGGCGCCCTTGGTTATTACGGTACGGAGATCAATGATCTTCTGATCAAAATGAGGTAATAAGCATGCCAGTAAACAAGCGTTCAAAGTTCCGGGGAACCCGCACATGTGGTGGAGGTACGCACAAAAACCGCCGTGGTGCAGGTAACCGCGGAGGTCGTGGAGCAGCCGGATGGCGTGACCACAACTTTACCCGCTGGTATCTTCTCGGGAAGACCGAGGGAAAACACGGATTTGTCAGTAAGATATCTGTAACATATGAGGTTCTTGATATTGGCGACATCGATCAGATGATTCCTGATCTTGTTGCCCGTGGAATTGCAACCGAAAGTGGAGATGTTATTACTCTCGACGCCGCACAGATTGGTGTGGAGAAGGTTCTCGGCGGAGGCAAGGTTACGCGTAAACTTGCCGTCACTGCTGAAAACTTCTCGGCCAGTGCTGTTGCGAAAATTGAGGCCATGGGCGGAACTGCCCAGACCTCTGAATAATTTTTTGGTGTATAACTCATGGGAGAACTGTTGGATCGAATGGAACCACTGTTGGCTCGTATGCCGTCAGTTAAGCCACCGGAAGGCCACGTTCACTTCAAAAACAAACTGATGTGGACGGCTGCGGTGTTGCTGCTGTATTTTATTTTAACGAACATTCCGGTGTTTGGTCTTTCCGCCACATCAATCGATGTTTTTGAGTATTACCGTGCCCTTTTAGCTGGTGCACAAGGTACTATCCTGCATCTTGGTATCGGACCGATCGTTACCGCGTCAATCGTTTTGCAGTTACTCCGCGGTGCTGATCTGATCAAAATCAACACGTCAGATCAGCGCGGCCAGGTACTCTACATGGGTCTGCAGAAGCTGCTTATCTTCGTCATGATCATTCTGGAAGCTCTGCCGAATGTGCTGGGCGGATGGATGACTGCTGATGCATCTGTTTCAGCATTTTTCGGCGGGAATGCCGGATTTGTGATGCTTTTGATCTTCCTGCAGATCTGTATTGGAGGAGTTCTCGTCATGTTTATGGATGAGGTCGTCTCCAAATGGGGTATCGGTTCCGGTGTCGGTCTTTTTATCGTCGCAGGAGTCGCCCAGGGTCTTATCAACGGATTCTTCAATTGGGAAGCAACGACCGATCAGTTCGCTGTAGGTTTCTTCCCGAGACTGTTCCAGGTCATCGCTGATGGTTCAAACTTTATCGAATACTTTGGTCTTCAGCTCCTGGCTCTCGTAACAACTGTGGGACTGTTCTTCGTGATCGTATACGTTGAATCGACCCGTATTGAGATACCGCTCGCTCATGCAAATGTCCGCGGCGCCAGATCGAGATTCCCGGTAAAACTTGTCTATGCAAGTGTTCTGCCGATGATTCTTGTCCGTGTGCTGCAGGCAAATGTGCAGATGGTCGGTATGTTCCTTTCGAGTATTGGATTTACTGCACTTGGCGAGTATAATGGTTCAACGCCGATTAACGGCCTGATGTGGTTCCTCGCTCCGATCAATCAGCCGCAGGACTGGATGTGGTGGCTCTCTTCGTTCACAGGAACCGGTCATGCCGCATGGGAGGTCATTATCCGTGTGGGTATCGACTGTACTGTGATGATTCTTGGAGGCGCCCTCTTTGCAATCTTCTGGGTCAAGACGGCAGGTCTCGATTCGAAGCATGTCGCACGGCAGATCCAGAACTCAGGTATGCAGATCCCCGGCTACCGGAGGTCTCCGGCCGTTCTTGAACGCTATCTGGACAGATACATTCCCCGTGTAACTGTTATCGGAGGAGTGTTCATCGGTCTTCTGTCTGTTCTTGCGAACATGCTTGGTATCATCGGCTTTGTCGGCGGAACCGGTCTGTTGCTGACTGTCTCGATCATTTACCGTCTGTATGAACAGATCGCTAATGAGCAGATGATGGAGATGTATCCGTTTATGCGGGGCTTCTTCGACAGAGAATAAACCAAAATCTAATAATTCTTACACTTTTTTTAATGTGATTTGGTTCTGCTTTTTATTGACAGGGTTATTTCTCTGAGGTTTGCCGCTTGCTGGTATTTTGTCCGCACGTGTTTCTCTGTTGTCTGAAGTTGACAGTGCCCCTTTATCGCGGCAGTATTCATGTTGTGGCCTGAATTTGACAGTTGGCAAATATGCTCCCCCACATCTCTCTCCTTTTTTCTGATTAAGGGGTGCGGGGACGCGACTCCGGCGCGAAGGCGGATCGACGGCATAGCCGGCGATCTTAGCTGAGCAAGGCTTTGCCTTGCGAGTCGGCCCGCGGTGGAAATATCTTATGTTCAAGGCTCGCGTTAACGTCCTGCTTAGCGAATCTGTCGTTGAATAGTCAGAACGGAAGGGATTGGGGGGGTATTAGAGGGATTTTGAAGGGAAGTGGTTTGGGAGTATGATCATGATCTAATACTTCCCGAATTGGATCTACACCCCCAACACCGCATACGTAATATCTGAATATTCCATCTCCATCGACCTACCCGGAAACATATGTGGGCCACGGCATATAGGATATCTCCACCGCGTCGGGCTCCGCGCCGAAGTCGCCCTCCCGCACCCCATAATTAGAAAAATATGTGATACATTGAAGATTTATTCTGAAAAGTAAGTGACTCGCGAGAGAGTTTATCATGGCTTTTGAAAAATGCTTAGGGGCATTCATTATGTGGCATTTCCACTAACTGTCAAATTCAGGCTTTAGAACATCCCAAAAAGTTTAGTGATGGTTAAATTTTTAAATCCTTATTCTTGTAAACAATAAAACATACGCTAAGAGAGATCATACAAACACAGAAAATAATAATGAACGCAATTGTTTGATC
>Ga0265295_1002078_pt1 | contig 33023 bp, 52 predicted proteins | sample Munlansysbiofilm_FD_192503 | JGI IMG/M metagenome (GOLD analysis project Ga0265295, IMG submission 192503) | Leachate microbial communities from a municipal landfill in Southern Ontario, Canada - Methane capture system biofilm | ecosystem: Engineered > Solid waste > Landfill > Unclassified ... | reverse complement strand
ACGAGTGCAACAAACGCGCCGCCGAGCAGCAGAAAGTGTTCGACATCTCCATCAGAGAGGGTAGCAGCGTCGTAAAGGAAGCCAGGGTATACTGTGAGCGCAAGCGTGTGCCTGAAAAGCCCAGGAATAGGAGCACAAAGAAATGAGTCATGACCTGCTAAACAGCGAGGCGAGCTTTGGTCACTTCTTTATCGCCCGTACTGACGAAGACGAGGAAGGCAGTTATTTCCTCTGGCATGTCTACCTCTGGGACGCCAACGAGTATATGTGGGACTTCCTTGGGCTGCCTACCGAGCGGCGCACCTCTGACGGGTATCACAAACCGCAGCCGTACAGAATAGACCCCGTTACTGGTCAGCATAACCCAGCCCCGCACCTGGGTGATATACACTTCGTGCGTGGCAAGTGGGACTTGGAGGTTGTTACACATGAATGTCTCCACGCTATTGCCCATTATACCGCTTCACGCGGCCTTGTGCCCTTGGGTAGCTTGGACTCAGATATGACCAAGGACGAAGAACCCAAGTGCTACCTCATGGGCCGCTTGGTAGATCAAATATACCGGGAACTATGGGTAGCTGACCCTGCCACGCACCCGTCGTACCCGAACTCGTAATGAGTCAGGAGACAGATATGTACGAACCTCACGAGGACTACCACGACGCGATGGAAAGCGGTGAGAGCAGAATAGGGCACACGCACAGTGACGCTGGGCCTGTGTGGGTTCTGCGTGGTGGAATGCGCGTTCCGTTGGTCGAACTGGACACTACACACCTGTACTACTGTGTGCGTATGGCATGGAACACTATCGCCCCACTTGGTAAGTGCGTGGGCTGCAAAAATCCTCCCGCGGTGCTGTACATTCCGTTGCTGGCGGATAAAGACGTTTACGTACAGCCCATACTGACTCACGGCATAGCTGAACTGCGAAAAAGATCAGACCTCCCGGTAGTATTACGCGCAGAACTACAGGTACTGGCGTTCTACGTCACCACCTTTTACGCTGAAAAAGCGGTACAAACGATAGAAAGGACGTGCAAAATGAGCATCAGCCACACCGCCAGAAAGAACCGGGCAGCCAAAAAAGCGGCGCGTAAACTCACCAAAAGCGAACGCCGCGAACTGGCCGCGCTGCGTAAAGAGTGTGCCGATATGCAGCGAAGAGCAGACCTGAACACACTGCGCTGGAACGACAAACACGGCACCTGCCGAGGCTGCTAGCCGGGAGGCCATTATGACTATGGACTTTGGCTATTGGGCACGAGACGAAGAGCTTGCCCTACATATGCAGCGCGAGCAGATGCACAGTGTAGACCATCAGTGCCTCGTGGACGAGGATATATGCTGGGTTACGGCCGAGGGTGACTCTATTCCCCTAGTAAACATGTCTACCAGCCATCTGTTTAACAGTGTAAGGATGGCGTGGAATATCATCGCGCCTGTTACCGAACGAGTCGGTAACCGTAAGCCCCCTGCTGTATTTCGTACAGAAGTAACAGACCTATATCTGGCCGTTGTAGTGGAGCAGGGTAGCAAGGAGCTACAGAAGCGTGCCGACATGAACGTCCACGCCAGATTTGAACTTGCGCAGATAATGCGTCTCAAAGCGAAGCAATATGAGCGCGCGCTGTCCACAGCTTACGACAGCTACGTACAGCAGCAGCTCAGAAAGCTGACCAAGGTTGATCTGACATGAGTAACACGCTGCATGTGGTGTCGTTGTCCGGCGGAAAAGACTCTACGTACTTGCTGCTGGAGATGCTGAAAAGAGGGATGCGGGTTGACCGCATCCTTAACGTAGACACCACCAAAGAGTTCCCGGCTATGTACCGCCATCTTGAAAAGTTGCAACAGTACATCGGGCCGGAACACCAGATCGAAACAGCAGTCATTGATTTTGACTACTGGTTCGCCACACACATCAAGACCAAAGGCAAGCACAAAGGCAAGTGCGGCTACGGTTGGCCAGACTTCCGAAACAGATGGTGTACCGCTCTCAAGCGCGAAGCCATATCGCACATGATCGGGGGGGGGGGCGTACGACCCTCGCAAACGTGGACTGTGCCCCCCCCCTCAAGAAATGCGTGTTATCGAATACCACGGCATTGCAGCCGATGAACCTAAACGGGTAGTCAAGAACAAGGACGGCAGAGAAATACGTTACCCGTTGGTTGACTGGGGCGTTACAGAAGAAGAGGCACTGCAAGCCTGCTATGATCTCGGCTTCCACTGGGACGGGCTATACGCGGAAGGCCGCGGCAGGCTGTCTTGCTACTGCTGCCCCTTGCAGCGCCTTGGCGAACTAAAGCTGACCTGGCAGCACCACCCGGACATTTGGAACTTGATGCAGGGCATGGACAGACTGTCATTTCGCGCTTTCCGGGGTGACTACACCCTTACGGAACTTGAGCACAAATTTACCAAGGAGACTGGCAAGCATGCCCAAAAAGTACAAGATAGAGGCGGATGCCCTGACGCACTTTACTGTCATCGTAGAAGCCGAGTCTCCCGCAGACGCCGCACGAATATTTCTGGACGGTGACCCTGTACTGACGGAGGTGGTGACACGCCGGGTAATCAAGGAAGACACGCTGCGTATGCACGCGGTGGTTGATATGCACACGCCCAACAGCAGCACGGAGAAGGAGTAATGTACAAATTTATTCTGGTACTCATGTACCTCTGCATGGCCTGCGGTACACTGTTCTCCATATGCGTCCTGTACCGCGTAACAGTGTTCGTGTGGAAAACAGTAGGCTCTGATGTGCCCCTTGTGTATGTGCAGCCGTACATCTTAACATACTGCTACAACTGGGGGTATGTGATGGCGGTGCTGGCACTGGCAACGTGGGTACTGTCGCGGTGGTAATCCTCAACAACAACACGAAGGAAGACATATGACCAGCGGACCAGATTGTGACATGAGCATTGGTGAGTTCTTTGCTGAACAGCGGGTAGAGTCCCAGGAAAGAAGGAAGCGCTACCGGAGCTACGGGTCGTCCCGGCTTGAAGCGCTCGGTGTGCAGTTCACCACCCGCAATGACGGCGCGCACCTCATAATTACCCACGCCGGAAAAGTTGTGGACTACTGGCCCGGTACAGGGAAGTTCATAGTGCGCGGCAGTAACAGGCATCGACGCGGCATCAATAACCTATTGAAAACACTAGGCGTTGACATATCTAGTGTATAGATGGTATAAGAGCTTTCAGAACGAACGAAAGAGTACGAAATATACGGAGGTACGCACACATGGGCGACATAGGTGACTACTGGAATGACGCCAAGGACTCACGGAACTTCCACACACGCCACGGGCACTGGCCGGACGAGCGGATATGCACCAGATGCAAAACCCCCTTCCGGCACAATGGCAAGAAAATAACGGTATGCCGCTACTGTGCGCAGGCTTGGGCTGCCGGGTACGAACTTCTCCCACGTAAAAAAGGAACACGGTCATGAGCGCAGAACGATATATCATAAGACTCGGTGACTTTGTAGTGAACACCAAGGAAATAGCGCTGGTGCAAATCCACCGCGAAAGCCAAACTGTCTCGTTTGTACTCCGTGGCAACCCAACCAATTTCAGCACAGCCTGCGCTACACCCCAGGCGATGCAGCAGTTGGCCGACTATCTTGAAACTGGTATGCGTACGGGGGTGTGGGAATGACAAGGAACCACTTCAATTTTCTGGCTGACTCCGAAGACCCACTGAGCAGGGACGAGATTGCCACGCTGCGCGTCCTATATGACAAGGCCAACGAAGATGATCTCAAGGCGGGCACCAAGAGTGTAGGCATAATGGGCCGGATATTGGCCACTTTGCATGAGCTTGAAATACGCGCGAACTCCACCGACGGGCAGCGCTTGGCGCTACGCCTCCTGCGCATTCGTTTGGATGCCTTGCTGTGGCATGAGGAAGTACGGCGCTACGACCCTTGGGGAGAGCACCCGATGTGTACCGCCTGCGGCAACAGTAGCAAACGCGGCCAGATATTTAACGCGGCGGCACAGGAATATGGCGCTATCTACGCCAACGCGAAGGCGAAGGTCGATGAAATACTGGCCGACGAAGAGAAGGGAGTGAAAAATGATCGCTAAGACTGACAGTCTTGCTACCCGCAGCAGCTTGCGTGCCGTGCTGGCTTCTGCGGCGCATAATCGCAAAGACCGCATTACACTCGGCTGCGATATTGTGAGGCTGATGCTGGATATTTTGGACGCACAAGATGCCACCATCGCTGCGTACAAGGCGGCAGCTAAAGAAGGCAAGCTAGAAGAATTGTTCGCCAAGGAAGCCAGACTTGCGTACATCGCGTCTTGTGAAGGTACTCGTGACTGGGCCAACGTAATTCTGGCCAACGGGCTTGGTGAGGCCGTGGAAGCCTACGACTGCCTGGCAAAAGAGTGTGCTGCCCACGAGTACCACTGTTCGGCGCTGGCCACGCAGCTTGAAGTTATGACAGCCGCTTACACCAAACTTGCTACACTGGCCAGTGGGGAGCAGCAATCATGAAAGACATCATACTGCGCGGGCTGCGCGTCTGCGTTATGCTTACCAATCTCGGCGTTTTCGGCTACCTGTTTGGGTGTGCAATATTGCTGTTTTTGTATGGCATTGGTCTATACGCCACCTCTGGCGACACGGCCTGGCGCCTCTACTGCAACATATTCGGCTTCATAGCTCTGTATGCCTGCTGGGGCTTGGTGTACTTATACACCCTGACGCTACGCCCCAGCGAGCCTAAGACGCCGCAGAGCAGTAAGGAGCAGCAAGCATGACGGCTACCAACAGGAACACCATCACCATCCCGGCCCCGATTGCCAACCCCGGTGACAAGGTAGAGGTCATTAACTACCGTAAAAAGAAAATCGACCCGGTGTGGGAAACTGGCCAGGTTGTGCGGGTGCAGTACAGGAACGACACCCTGATAGGCAAATGGCGCTGGACATACGCTGTCATTCTCGACCGGAAAACGTGCGTCGGAAGCATATGCCTTGGCGCGTCCGATAGCTCCATACGCCTGCTATCTGTGGAGGGGTAAGGCTATGTCTCGCGGCACTTTCCTAGAACTCGCAAAGAAATTTCGCACAGCCGAAAACAGATACCGCAGCTTGGACGCTCAATATGTTGCCAGTGTGCGGGTCAACGGGCTTGACCGCTTCGATCTACGCCGAAAACGTGACCGTGCGTGGCATAAATTTTGTGCGTGCCGCAAGGAGTATTGCGAATTTATCGACGCAACAAAAGCGCAAGTGCAAAGGTAGTGCAAGCATATGGCCACAGTTAAAATAATGGTTAAGGGCGAACCTGGGATGGACAGGCCGGAAGATATTGGGCTTGCGCACCTGCCGGGATGCGGGCTGCTTGACTTCGAGACGGCCTGCGGTCGTGTCGGTACCTTCGCGCAGTACGAAGACCGCACCAATCATCCCATCACATGCCCACACTGTCTCGAACAGGTGCGGCACATCCTCTCGTGCCTCTCCGAAGCCGAAATCAAAAAATACAGAAGAAGGTAGGATACCAACATGGAATTCGCAGTCACACTTATCAAAGCCCCCGCTGACCAGCACCCCGAAGCTATGGAAGAGCTGCGCACCAACTGCACAGAGGTCGGCAACGGCTACTGGATATATGAGGGTGATCTGGAGGAACTTCACGCTGAATTTATACCCCTGGCGGAAGGTATCGCCGGCCCGCTGGGCGATCTCAGCAAAGAACAGCTGATGACCCTTTGTTGGGAAGAATTTAACGTGGACGTGTCTTTCCTGGGCATTCGCACCCTTGCGGATAAAGTATCCAACATGGACTTTCCGCCACCGTCCGGTATTGCGCGCATCGCGGGTGAACGTGCGTCCCAGCTGGCCCGTACATACGACGCCAAGCACGACGCCGAGCATACAAAAAATGAACTGGCCTTTGCTGCTGTGTACTTCGCTTTGCCGGACGACTTGACAGAGGTGCGTAGCGCCAATGGCATGGTCAGGCTCCCCGTACACGACGCGGCGTTCTTTGGCCGCACAGGATGGCACCCTTCATTCGCTACTAAGGCCCGCAAAAGCCGCGTTCACCAGCTCGAAGTTGCTGGCGCACTCTTGGCCGCTGAAATTGACCGCCTGCAAGCGGAATACCTGGCCACGATAGGTAACGTCGAGTGGCTGGACGCGCTCAAGACGAAACACAAAGAAGAACTCAAAAGCCTCGGACTCAAGCAGTGGGAACCGGAGCACTGGCTGTACCCTGTCTGGTGATACGAGTACCTACCCAAAGGCTACGAAGTCGTCCATATCAACGGTGATGTGGAAAAGTTCAACAAGAATGCGACAGACAACGACCAGCGGTGCGGCGTGTTGTCCTTTGGTTTTCGCACGGCCAACTGGCAGCCTATCCCCGAAGACGGAGAAAACAACGGTGGTAAGTAAGGAGCGTGGCATGAGTGGTAATAACAAAAAAGAAGAACAATGCTGCGCAACTGTTGAATCTCTTGCGTTGCGCAAGGCCATGCAAAAGCAACGCGGACAAATGAACGTATACAGCGAACGTTATTACTTCCGCTGCCCTAATAAGGGTAAAGTCTGCCGTGACGGGAAATGGTACTGCGGTGTACACGACCCTCTGGCTGTGCGCGAGCGGCACAAAAAACAAGATGAACGCAAGCGTGAGAGGCAAAGTGCCCACGCAGGCAGCGGCGCAAAGCTCGGTGAAGCGCAACAGAACGTGCAAGGTATGGCCGACTTCTACCGCAAAGAAATAGATCGCCTGCAAAAGATGGTTAGCTGGCTGGCCAACGAGTTGGCTGAACTGCACGGCACGTCATATATGTTGGTAGACGGTGCCCCGGAAGGCAGCCACCTCTGCCCGTACTGGATAGACCGGGCAGAAAAGGAAACCGCAGACACTACCGTTTCGCAGCGTTTCTCGGCCGACAGACCCAATGTCTCGAACGGCCCGCGTAGTGCGGTACGCGATGGGCAGGACACTGTCTGGGAAAAGGTGCCGTCGGAAGAAAAATCCCGCCTGCTGGAACTGGCGCAGCTGGTCACACCCGGCCCGTACTTTGCCGACGGCTACGATGTGCAGGACAACTCTGACAGGTGCGCAGCCCGGTGCAACGGCGGTCTGAACAATCTGCAAGAAGATACGCAGGAATCCTTCACACACTTCATCGCCACAGCCTGCAACCTGGCCCCGCGCTTGGTGCGCGAACTTGAAGCGGCTGAAACGACCAGCGAAGAACTGGTAGCCGAACGGGATTGGCTCGTGGAAAAGTTGGCCGACATCTCAGACAAGATGAACCGCGCAGGCGCTCCGCCGTTTTGCGCCGCGTGCAACATCTGCCCGGTCAGTGACAATGAAATGGAAGGGCGCACATGCGCCGTGGCTATCGCGGAAGCAGCGCACCAAGCGGCCCAGGAGAACAAATAATGGCTATTCCACGCCTCGAAAACAAAAATCACGCACGGCGCTACGGCGCCAACTGTGCGGAGTGCGGCAAAAAACTAGGCCGCTTTCGGATTGATGGCAGTATTGGCGGTAAACGTGTCGGTTTTTGCTCATTCGACTGCCAGGATGCGTATACGGACAAGGTGGGCACCCAGCTTCGTGAGCAGTTTAACACAACTGCCGCAGAGCGGTATCGTGAACTGCGGCAAACATTCGAGGGAGAATAATATGGACTACGGCAGGTACGGACTTAATGGCGGCGCGTTTGGTGATTTTATTAAGGAAGCGTCCGACCCCGACAGTGACGTGAGCAAAATACGGGAAGCGCGGGCCGAGAAGGACTTTGAAGAGTTCTGCGAACAGAACTCACACGCTCGGCAGATGCGGGAAGATAACGCGCGGTTGCAAAGAGAAAACGAGCAACTGCAACGTGATCTGACGGCGGCCCAGACCTCGCAAACAGTTCTGGAGAAAGAGCTGCGCGGTACAGGCAAGGTTCTGGTCGAACGGCTGGACAGGGCTGGCTCCTGGGGTGTCCTGGTGGACGCTGGAGCGCTGCAAGCGCTGGAAGCCCGCGCGGCACACGGCAGCATAGAAAGTGACGACGTTCTTGATGCGTACGTGCATGGGACTACACAGAAGTTTATGCAAGCCGTAACGGGCAGCTTGGACGCCGACTTGCAGCAGGAAAAGGAAGAAAAAGAAGGTGCCAAATGACCATAACTTTCGCTTTCGCAGGCTGGATGATTCCAGTAGCCCTCACACTGATCGCCTTCGTGTACATGGCTTACCTCACCAAACAGGCGTACAACGCAAATGACACCTTTGGCCTCCAGCCACTAATAGCGGGTATCATATGCGCACCCATCCTGCTGTTTCTTTTGGTCGTATGGGTAGTCTACGCAGCAGTTAAGTAAAGGAGTCTGTTAAAATGACCACCATGCCTAAAAAAGAAACAGTTAACCCAGAAGTTGTACCGGGCACGGAGCAGGCGCGCATAAAGCCCTGCCCTAACCCCGTGTGCAAATTCCAAACGCCCACAATACGTAGGAGCAGCCGTTTGGAACTCGTGTGCCCACACTGCCTGCTGACCCTCTGCGCCCCACTGGGCAGCAGGAAATGGCTGATAGACGTGTGGAACTCTTTTCCGCGCGAGCTGGAGTTCACAAGCGAAGTCCCAACAGTGACCGGGGACTACCTTATCCGACAGTGGATTTCTGGCCTGGACTGCTGGGGGAACCCTATGTTCTTCCCTGTCGGGGAAGTGGCGCTGGAAAGTGGCATGTTGCCGTCCAACAACGTGCAGTGGGCAGGGCCGCTGCCCATTACGGAGCGGAAACAGGCTATCGCGGTGCCTGCCAAAAAAGTCATCACCATAACAGACGACATGGCCAAAGAACACCGGGACAAGATCGTCGCCAGTGTTACCGAAAAAATCCAGAACGGTCATGACCATATATCTCTGGCTGACGCAGCCAAGCTTCTTAGCGTCATCAGGTCGCAGCAGATGGATGTTGGCGCACTGACCATGACCAACAGCATGCTGTGTGAGTCCCACGCAGAGGCCCAAAGTCTGGCACACTTGCGTGGTGAACTGTACAAGGCGCATTGGCTCCATAACCTCGCGTGCAGAGCGATCATCCGGCATAAGGCAGTAATTGCCGACATTGACGAGGGCTGGCGCGACGACGACCCCCGACACCGGAAGGCGCTACGTACGGCTCGGAAGCAGCGCACCAAAACGTACAAGGCACTCATAGAGGCCAACAAAGCCCTAAAAGACGCTTTCATGTCCCCGTGGGACAAGGATTAAAACCATGAAGAAGCTTACAGAATTTATGGCCAATGAGAAAGTGTCGTTTGAAACCCTCGTCCGCTGCTTCAACTTCTGGGACAGGCTGACTCCGCGAGAGAAGGCCGCCTACGTTGACGCGTACGCCGCAGGAAAAGTGCCCAACAGCGGCCCCTACGGCCCAGTGGTAATTCGCAAGAAACGCACACGCAAAATACCGACCACGTCGGAAAGGACGACTACCAGCAATGGCCGCAAAAAGTAAATCACCTGTGTTCAACATATGGCATTGGCTGCTTATTACGATTATCGCCACATTTGTGGCTACCATTATCGTGCTGCTGGTGCCCAACGCGATCGTTATATGGGCGCTTGCTACAATGTGCATTGGTGCGCTGGTGTATGCTGGAGCGGCTACTGCGCGGCGCGCCGAGATTAAGGCACAGGACAGCGCACCAGACATGCTACAGGCTACGCCGCTCCCTTGGCCGCCTCTGGAGACATACGCAAGCCCTAAATTTACCAAGGGTGGCTGGCACCAGTACGACAACGGCGGTGCAGCAGAGAGTGGCCACTTATACGGCAGCGAGTACGCCAGTGTGGTATGGGGGCCGAAAGGGCCGGGGCACGGCACGATAGCCAAGTGCAATGGGTACGAAGGCATAAGCAGCTTGAAGGCGGAAGCCGCAGCCAACGCCAAGCTATGCGCGGCGGCACCGCACCTGTACCACGCGCTGATCGACCTGCTGATTGTGGTGAGTAACACAGACTGCTGCAATGGTGTATGCGTGTGCGGTACCGATGAACGGGACCATACCCCACCGCAAGACCACTCCTACACCGACGCCGGGGACTACCGCGCGCAGCAAGCAATAGCAGCAGCGCGTGCAGCACTATGGCAAGCTGATGAAGGTAACCAATAAGCGCCGGAGGGTAGCAAAATGCACCACGATCAGCCCGCATATGTAACGGGCACAAAATACGATTACACAGACCCCAACAAGAGCGCATACCGCCAGGTCAAAACACACTCCAAACGTGCGGCGTTTGCAGCTCACGACAAAGCATGCAGTGACGCCCAACAAGAGATCGCTGTTCTGTGCGAGGAAGGCGTACACAGCATAACGGTCACTACCATTGGTAAAGATATGGAGCGACAGCACCACATTGTGTACCCGGCAGGCGAAGTTATCACCAGTCGCATTAAGTAAACCCACAGCAAAAAGACGGAAGCAGAACAATGATTGTTGAACCTATGATTCCTACCATGCAGCACCGCGATGCCCTGTTCTCCCTGTCTGTCATTGAGGCTGCACTGGGTGTGTTGCACCCGGCCTCGCATACCGACCCTGTCTTTAACCTTCGCTGCGGTAACGTCCGGCGCTGGCTCGACCGGAGTGCCGAGGAATTGCACGTCGAGCGTATTGTATCCGGGGCCAAGCGTGACCTGGACGCCATGTGCGTACAACTCGCCCCTCACTTGCCGGGAGACGAGGTATCCGGTGAGGAACTGCTGGCAGGTTGGGGCGCGATATACTGGACCGGATTTACGCTGCTCCTGGGTGCCCGTCAGACATGCCCGTTGTACGTCAAAGGGCATAATTGGCGCTGGCTTATCCAAACCGGATGGACCCTTGGCCATCTACTGATGGAACTTTCGCCGGGATGTGATATACACGGTACTGACATTTACTTGGAAATGTGATAAGATACCTATCAAGGTTGAACGAAGAAATATATCGCAAATTTGCGTACGGTACCCGAACGAGTACGGGAGGTGTGTAATGCAGTGTGATAAAAGCGCTAATCTCCCCATAGCCGCGGGAAATACCCTATGTGTAGGAGAGGATTGCGAGTTCCTTGACGGCGTAAAACCCGCAAGTATTTGGGTGCGCGGGGTATGTACAGCGGTGCGCTTGGTACACACTGACGCTCACGGGAGAGGACTCTGGGACTACACTGTGCGTACAGCTGACGGCAGGCACTGTCGTGTGGTTGTACGACATTTGGACAACGAGGATACAGCCATCCGGCGACCCCTCTAAAAATCGTAAAAGGAGCGCACATGGACATCCAGTACAATACCATTGACGACCTTATTGAAGCCATAAACCAGCTCTGCTCAGAGCACGAGGTAACAACCTACCGTGAATGGTCGCTCATGCTAGGCCGCCCAGGCCGTGACGAGCAGTTGGTTGCGGATTTCATGCCTCTGCTGCCTGCGGAAGTGCTGTACAAGCTCGGATTCGTACAAACAGATGGCGAGCTGTGGGAAATCCCAAAGCAGCTGTGGCAGTTCGTGCCGGACGGCTTAACGCTCTTCACCGTTGGTGGGGAAACCATCACGGCCGATGCTGACGCGGCGAGGCGCGTTGAGCACGGTGGAGCGCGCTATGGTTTCTTGGTCAAAAAAGGTAACGAAAGCGTTGACCAGTATCGCGCGCGTATCGCATACCTGACGCCGCGCAGTTCCTTCTTCTTCACAGCGGCAGCCACACAAGTCACAGATGCGTCAAAAATTATTGTAGCTTTGGTTAAGCTTGGGCACACTGTTGAGATAGGGGTGGATGTCCGTATGGGGCGGGAATATGGCTATACGATCAGAAGAGCTGCCACCCCCGAAGGCGTACTGAACCAAATTGCTAAATGCGACATCTTTATCCAGTCAACCGCTGACAGTCTCGTGGGTGCCGCTGAGTATGGTATGGCTACTATGCTGCTCAAGCCTACGTATGCACTGCTGCACGAGCGCGCGGAGGGTGAAACGAAACTCCAACAAAGTATTATAGCGAATACCTACGGCTTGTCCGGCGCCTTTACGATAGGCAGCGTCTACCTTCCTGCGGGAGTAATGCAGAATATGCGCGCTGCCGCCCGCCTGGCACGCCGGGAAGCCTGGGAGCGCAAGACGGCAGCCAGAAAAAACGACGATACTTTTGCTGCGTCGTTTCCCGAGGATACTTTGGAGCTGTGCGAAGCGTGCGAGGAACAGAATAAATGAGCAGCCGTCTGTACACCTCGTACTACGGGATGCTCAAACAGATAGCCAGGGTGCCTGAATTGGCGCCCGTGGCTATATCGCGCGTCGTTCCCAAGTTCTTTACCGGGCCGCAACTGGAATGCCTTGCACCAAGCTGGGAGCTGGTGAACCAGTACAAGTACGGCTCCATGACCGAGGAAGAGTACACCAACAGGTACACTTTGGATAAGTTCATGCCCAACATGGGCTTGAGTCCGGCGCAAGCCTACCTTAACGACACCGTCAACCTTGAACCGCACGCTGTGCTCTCTGTACTGCGTGCGCAGGTAGGTGGCGGCAGGATACCTGTGCTGCTGTGCTACGAGAAGGCAGGCACTTTCTGCCACCGCCATCTCGTGAGCAAGTGGTTCCAAGGCGCGGGAATACCTTGTACGGAATGGCAAAAACCCTAAACAAAAACAGCAAAAGCTAAACAAAAGCAGGGAAACAGTATGCAAAACGTAGTCACAAAATATCGTCGTGTGCCTCTGGTGTATGATGTCTTGCTGTGGGACGGCAAAAACCAGCGCGGTATGTACGACTTTCTCACCGGGACGACAAACCAGACCATGATGGCGGAAGGAGAAACCTTCCGCATTGACTTCGACAACGGGCCTTGCAGCATGGGCACATTGGTTATCAAGACCAAAGAGGGTGACCACCGAGCTGACGTGGGCGACTACATTGTCAAGGGTGTGAACGGTGAGTTCTGGCCGTGCAAGCCCGCCGCGTTCCACGCCAGTTACGAACCTCTCGCCCCGACGGAGCAAGAAAGACATGAGCGAGACTAAAACACACCCGTCCTACGGCTGCTGCATGCTGAACAAGGCGTCGGTCCACCCGCCGCGGCACCAGTTTAAAAGCAGGATAGCCCACAGCCATCTCATAACACTGCGGGTAAACACTGCTTCGCTGGAGAATAGCAGCAGCACCTCTGTGAACTCCGAGTTCATGATGCCGGGTAAGTGCCTGGTTGAAATATCCATGTCTCTGGAACAGTGGGGCGCCTTGATCTCCAATTGCAACGGGATGGCCTCGCCTTGCACCATCAGCTACGTTAAAGGAGAGCGTATCTCGCCGTGCCCAGCGCCGGAAGACCCTCTGGCCGCTGAACGGCGAATGGCTACGGAAGAAATGGAGCGCAGAGCGCAGCATATGAAAGAAAACCAAGCGCGCTTCCACGAATTGCTCAATAAGAAGTCGCTGACAAAAGCTGACCGGGTAGAGCTGGCCAAACTGTATGAGGGGTCCGGCCGCTACTTCTCGGAAAACTTTAAGTTCCAAGTTGAGCAATTCACCGCCCTGGCTGAATCCATCGTTACGGAAGGCAAGGTGGAAATGACTGCCCATGTGGAGCAGCTTGTGCAACGTCTGCCCAGAGAACTGGCCACCAGTTTCAAGCAGCAGGCGTTGGGCGCTCTGCCGGAGTAGGATGGATCTACGTGCGCTGTTCTTTTTTACTGTTTTACAAAAATTCTGATAGGTTAAGCATTGTGTATGGTGGACCTGCTGGAGGCTTGCGCGCGAAACGCACCTCCTGGCGTACGCAAATAAGAAAATAAACGGTTTACTGGAGGCGTAAACAATGACCAAAGACATAGATATGAGTAATGTTCATGCTGCTGGTCCTGACGCGGCGCACTTGGCTTGTCCGGCATGCGGATGGGAAACCATCGCAGTGTCGATGTGTCTGGCAGAAAAAGATGTCGCGTACTACCGCGTTAAAGTCCGGTGCGCAGATTGCGGCGAGGGCTGGTCTGGGGTGCTGTATTCGCACAACACCACCGCACAGAACCTTGACGTGCTGCACCGCGAATGGGCTGGGGCTATCGCAGGCCGTGAAGCGGCGATAACGGCGCAGAAGCAGCTTATCGACCTTGTTCTGGACATGTGCGATGCGTGCGACGCGCCCTGCGCCGAGCTTAGTTCTTTGGAACTGTGCAACCTGCGTGCTGGCCTCCCGTTGTCTTATGCTGACCTGCCCAAAAGTGCTGTATTCCCGGCTACTCCCTTGACTGGGCGGGCACGCGCCGCTCTTATAGAGATGGCTACAAAGGAAAACTACACCGCCCTGCTCTTTGCAATCCAGATGCTGGCCGTGAGTGCCGCCGCCCGTGAAAACTGCGCGAAGGATTTGGATGAACAGCGCCGCAAGCCGATAACTAACTTGCCAAAGGACACGGAGTGCGCTAAGTCTTAGCCCACATGGTTTGTTTGTGACTCCATGCTGGAAACCCCGCTTCCTCTTCACGTACCCCACCCAGTGACGCACATGCTGGGTGGGGTTATTACGTTGTTGCACCGGAAGACATAAAACGCTAATAGTTTTTGCAGTAACAACGGAGGACAGCATGGCCACCACTGCGATCAGCGAAAAAAAGACCGACAACCACCCTGATTATTCCGCGCTGAATACTCAGTGTCAAAAACTGAGCACGGTCTACGAGTGTTCCGACGACCTGTACTCGGCCGATTTTATCCACCGCCATGTGTTTGAAGACAAAAAACAGTACGAGACACGCATCGGCAGGGCGTTCACGCTGTCCATCGCTCAGAACATGATTCGCAAGCTGGTGACCCATATGTTCGCCGGACGTGTGAAGCGCCACGGTACCGACCTGGCCAGCCTCAGAGCCTTCCTTGCAGACGCCACAGGTACCAACGTATCCTACGAGCAGTTCATACAGACATTGTTCGCCTCCACCATCCTGTATGGCCGCAGCCACGTCATGGTGGACTACAGCTACCCTGAAATTGAAAAAGAGCTTAGTGGCCAGATAAAGCAAATCCCAGGAACAGTGGAGGGTGACGAGCCACCGCCGAACCTGCGCCTGTTCACACCAATGGCCATGACAAACTGGAACTACGTGCCGCGCTACGGCTACGAAGCCTGTGTGTTCAAGATTGAAAAGCTCGTGGACGGCCAGATCAAAAACTGGTTCCTCTACGTTGACTACGACACCATAGAAGAACTGGATGAATCCGGCACTGTGGTAAATACGTCCAAGCACACCCTCGGCTACACTCCAGTGTTCACCATGCTCAACTACGACGTTAATGGCTCGCCTATGGCATTCTCCAACGCCATATATAAGGCGCAAGTGGCCATAACCAACCTTTGCTCCATCACAGACGAGGTTGCGGAGCGCCACGCATTCAGCCAGCTCACCTGCCCTGACGATGGTACCTTTGCTGAACTGGCGGCACAGGAATCTGATTTCGTGCAGAAATTCGCACGAGTATCTACAGGCACAGACGACATCATTTCCGGCGCGGCAGACATAGGCATGAACCGGGTACTACGCGTCATGTCGCAGTCCTCTGTGTTCACCTTCCCGGCACAGACCGGGCATCCGCCGAACTTTATATCCCCTGACGCCACGCAGCTGCGCAACATCTGGGCCATTGCTAAAGACGTGGCCGTACAGACTGCTGCGCAGATCGGCCTGTTTGACAGTAACGGAAACGTCAGCAATGTTTCCTCTCCGCCTTACTTCTCCGGCTCGGCCGATTCCATGATGGCCATTGAGCGCAAGATACTCGGTACTTCCTTGAGGTATCTGAATGTCACGTCCGATCAGTTCTCGGTACTCTACCCCAATTTTGAGGCTCCTGTTGACCTGTCGTGGATGGACTTCGCTGACCGCATCGCGGCATGCACCTGGTTGTCCACAGAAGCCAAAGCAAAGATCATTACGGAGTACGTGCAAGCCAAGGCCGACACGCTCCCACTGATAGACCGCAGTATATTGGATAATGCGGTCAAGGTACAAGAACCCGAACCACCTACAGCCGACAACGGCAATCCTAAAAGCTAGGAGCTTATTATGTCTTACCAGAAAAAAGCGTTTTGGATGAAACGCACCCATGAACAGAAAAACATTTTCCCCATGCCGCGCGTGCGCAACCTGGGCTTCCACATCCTCGCAGATGGTGAACCCGGCGCAGGCGACCCGAAACCAGGCAGCCCTGACCCCACCCACGTACCCGCTCACTTGCTCACCGAGGCTTACGCCGCGCGCGACGCTGCCAAGGCCGAAAAAGCGGAGATGATGACCCAGAAAGCCGAGATGGAAAAGACTCTCGCAGCATTGAAGGGAATCGTGGGTGAAAACCCGGAAGAATTTGCCAAGGAGCTGAACGCTCTGCGTGACTTCCGCAAAACTTCCGAAGACAAAACCAAATCCGACATTGAAAAGATTCAGGCTGAAATGGCCACCGCGACCAATAATCACAAGGCCGCCATCGAAAAGCTTACTGGCGAACACGGCACGGCCCTCAAAACAGTGCAAGACGCGCTGGAAGCTAAAGTTGGTGAAATCGCCAAGTTGCGCGACTACCAGCTCCGTTCCGAAATCTACAAGGCGGCCGTTCAAGGTAACGCGGCCAACCCCGACCAGATCGTTCTGATGCTGACTGGCCAGTTTGAACTTACCGACAAGGGCGAGTTCATCCATAAGGGTACGACCTCCAAGGGCACTCCTGTGGAACTCTCCATCGCTGACCACTGCAAAGCCTTCCTTGAAGACGAAGCCAACGCTAACCTGCTTGGCGGCAGTGACCCGCGCCGCAAAACCAACACACCCAACGACAAGCCCGGTAGCGCTGGTAACGACAAGCCCGGTAAGGGTGGCGACGGCCGCGGCGGAGACGACGACAAGGACAAGGACAAAAAGACCTACGTTGAACTCCTTGGGCGCGATGTAACCGACAGTGAGCGTCGGCGCTACCCTGGCCAGGAAGACGAGGACATCGCTATGGCTCTGTACTACGAGCATAAGACCGCTACCGAGCAGACCGAGCGCAATAAGCGCTACGCCGCCGAGGGCTACCTTCCCGGCAGCGTACCCTACCGCGACAAATAAGCGCTGTCTGCATTACCTTGGAAAATATAAAGGGAGGCATAAAGCCTCCCTTTTCTTTGTCGCTCAAATTCCGCAAAATATGAGCGACTACGATCTTGTCAGTATTATACTACCAGCTACCTGCGTTAAGCATCACCCTGACGTAAGTATCGCCCAGCGCCGTAGTTATAAGCGTCTCGTCTTCGGACGCGATGGTCTGCACCAACCCCAGCGTAATCAGCTTCTTGGACAGACGAAGGACGGGCTTAACGTCGGACTCCAGCATGTCCGTCTTGCCCGCGTACCATGCCCCGTAATTCAGTGTACACTGCTGTATCTCGCACAGCAGCGTATCACAATACTGCGGAAGACGGGGAACAGCGCATAGCTGACATGCCTCTATATAGGGTATTGAGGGGATATTCAGCACATCACACATATGCTTTTCAAATACAGCACCCGTAGACTTTTCCCATCCGGGTAGCTGGACATTCACGGTAACTTTGAGAATTTGACCAATGGCCACACGCATGAACCCGGCCTGAGTGCCGCACGCGGGGTCTGGTGTCTCTGCCGGATTCTCCACCTCAAAGCCGTGTGCGCGCAGAAAAGCAGCAGCACGGTTAAACTCTGGATAATTCCTTTCCGGCAGGCCGGACATTGGGCCTGAAATATACGCTATGGGCATGCGCGCTCCTTTTTATTAAAAGGCGAGACTCCTAGCACCCAATGCGCTAGGAGTCTCAGGGTTGTGCCTTAACAAATGAATCAGGGAATTGACAGGTAAATACATACGCCAAGTGCAGTAGAAAGTCAACATTTTTGGCAGATATAGTCTATATACTGCATGTACGCAGAAATGAACTCGGCTGCCTGCACCACGTTTATTGCATTACCGTACCCACGGAGTCTTCCGATACGCATGTCTTCTTTCTCGCTTTCCTTGAGCGGGTCAAGCGAGTAAAATATATCTGAAAGAAGGCTATATCCCAAGCGATGGGAAAGCCCATCAACCAGCGACTCAACCCCGGATTCAGTTGGCCGCCACTTTCCATCCCGGCAGAAGAGCCAGTCAACATTTCCCCAGTGACCGTTAGTCGGGCCGGGCCGTCTTCCTTCTTCCATTCCGTGAGTTGAGCGCATACGTCCAGCCTGTCCGTAGACAGTTTGCCGTTCCGCATCCGCCCCCCCCTGTACCCGCCCTTGTAGTCCGTCATTGCTGGCGTGGGCCACCCCGTCAGTTGGACTGCCGTGCCCAACTTCATCAGACCGGGTGTCTTCTTGCCTTCCGTCTTCTGGCGTTCTTTCCGGGCAAGAACAGTGTCCACACTCTCCCCCGTTTCCGAGGCGTTGGGGGTGGGCCGCCCAGTCAGTTGAACACAATCCGTCAACGCCTGACTGCGGTTCTTCCCCAATCCGTCCGGCGTATAGCGGTTGTAGTCCGTACCTTTCGTATCGTGAACCGTGGGGGTCGGCCACCCAATACAATCTTTGTCTGATGTGCGGCGCACCGAAGCCCGCAGAGCAGGAATCGTGCGCCCCGACGGCAAATCCCGCTCCTTCCAAGTCAGTTTGTACAACGTCGAGCCAAGCAAGTCCGTCTTTTGACGCAACCTGCTCACCAAAAACAGGGACATCTCCCGGCTGGCCGTGCTGGATGTGCCAGAAGAAAGCTGGCCACAAGTGCCGCTCGTCAGCAAACCCAAGTCTTTTGCCTGCGCTGGAGAAACTCTGGCAAGGGCAGCTTCCTGTGGTAACGGGCCTGTCGTCTGCCCATCCGGCTGTGCGCAGGGCGAGCGCCCACCCACCAATTCCGGCGAAGAAATGCTTTTGCGCGTAGCCTTTGATTTCCTCCGGCGCCACATACATAATAGAGCGTTCATCAACATCTCCGGCTGGTATCTCACCCATACGGATAAGCTCACGGAGAACGTCTGCCGCATTGGGGTCTATTTCGTTATAATAGGCAGCCACCGCCTATACCTCGTCAGTTATAAGCAGACTGGTGCTGCGCCCTTGAATACCGGAGGGCATGTTGCTTATTTCCCCTCTGTCGTACCTGGCCAGCATCACGTTGCCGCAGGTAGCGCAGCCGATAACATGAGCCTCGCCAAAAGTTATCTGCGGCTGCAACTCTCTGCCGCAGTCACACCGCACAAGCCAAGAGCTGACCCTACCGCCAAACAATTCCCGCTGCTTCTCCATACTGGGCATGGCTACTTACCTCCCGCCGCACTGTCCGCGTTTTTACTGGTGTACGAGTGGTCGCGTATGGTCATAGCGCCGTAGTCAGCGTCCATAGCCTTGCCACACTTTGGGCAAAACACGAGATGCGGTGCCAGAAGCGTGGAAGTTTCCAAAAACGAGTACCCGCAGTCGCACGTTATACCCCACACATGGCGCCCAATATCAACACGCTTCCCTATTTTGCGCAGTTCAGCCATTTTGCTTTACCTCCTGTAGCGCTTCTAAGCCTGCTGCGGTGACCTTGAAGTAATCGTGGTACTCTTGGCAGCTGCCAAGCCAGCGAATATAGCCCAATGTTCTGAGCTTGCTTATCTCCACAGACGCTTTCATACCAAGCCCCTGGCGGTGCATCCCGGTACGCATCTTTTTATTAAGGGGGTCGGGCCACACAGACTCCCCAAAATCCCCATACGCTACGCACTTTTTCTCGGTGCCCAGTAACTCCAATATCCGTATCTGGTGAGGCGCCAATTTTTTACTTTTCATAAATTATCTCCTAGTGCAGCGCGTCAAGTATTTTAACGTCAGTGGCCAAAGGAACTTCCCACATGAACTCGTCAATCTGCGGGAACATCTTGCGCACCCGCTGCGTCATGGCGTACTCCATGCGTTCCTTAACTTCGTCCTCTGGCATGGCGATGGTGTAATACTCGTTAATGGCGGCGTCATGCTGCTCGCCCCAAGGGAAGAAGAACCTGCCATAAGCTCTGTCTGTCATGAACTCGGCGCGCGTGGCCAGCAGACCGCACATAAATATATCCGAAGCCGTGGACTGCACCAGCGTATTCACGCTTTCGCGCTCCGTGGCCGAGCAATACCGCTGGAAACGTCTGACGCGGCCGAATACGGTCTGCACATACAGTTGCTGCTTCACAAAAGCGTGCGTCCGTTCAATGAACGCCTTAACGGCTGGCATACCCATGAAGTAGTCGTCAATGAACTTCTGCGCTTCTTCCTTCGTCACACCGAGCTTCAACGCCAAACCATCGGCCTGCATACCGTAAATGAGGCCAAAAGTAATAGACTTGGCCTGTGTACGCTTGGACGTTCCGCCGTGTTCGTCGCAATACTTGGCCTCGGCCATAATTTCAGCAATAGGAATACCGAACACTTTGGACGCTACGGTGCCGTGGAAGTCTTCACCGTAGCAGGCGGCCACTATTTCATGTGAGCGAGAATACGCCCCAGCAACACGTACCTCAATCTGGCTGTAATCCCCGTAGGCCAGCTTCATACCGGGTCGGGCAATGAACAGCTTACGCATGCCACCGTCGCGGGGCACGTTTTGCAGGTTTATCTGGTTCGTCTTGCCCAGGCCGACAACGTCACCGCCACCAGAAGACGTACGCCCTGTCTCGGTGGTATTCGTCTTGTACGAGGCATAAATGATGTTACTGCCGAATCCGTCCTTGTCCATTTTATCGGCAAACGTCTTGACGTAAACACCGTACTTCTTGGCCGCGTTACGGTACTCCAGCAATCTCTTGGAGAACTCGCAGCCTTCTTTGGCCCATGTCTTTAGAATTTCCTTACCGGAACTGGCTACGTTCTCACCGCGTATGGTTGAAAGTATCTCCTTAACCTGCTGGTCGGAGCGCGGGTTGAACTCAGCTATGCCTGGCTTCCCATCCGGCGACTTCATGCTGTTCCGGTATACAAACTGGCGCACCACTTCCAGTGCCAGCAGCTCCCGGTTGGCGCTTTCCATCTCCGCTGTGATCTCGCCGGAGATACTGCGCCAGTAATCCATGTCGATACGTGAGCCTCTGGCCTCCATGTCCCGCAGGATGGTCTTGGCTGGGCCAAGGATTGTCCAGTAAGCGTAGTTCGCTCCAATAGCCGTAAGCTCTTCAACAAGCTTAAAATACATAACCGCTGACACCACGTTGTCGCCAGCGTTGTAGTTGAGCAGCTTGTCCTTGGGAATCAAAGAGTAGTCTTTACTGCCCTTGATTCCGTCACCCCATCCTGCGTAGTTCGGGACGTACTCCAGAGCCAGAGAAGCCAGAGAATACTTCTTGCGGCCCTGATTGGCGATGTAAGCCATGTCACAAGGGTCAGCAAAAATGTCGCACAGCACGCCCGTGTGCTGAAACAGGGTGCCTGTATCGTATGGGGCGTTAAAAGCGTACAGTTTGGTCTTGGATAGCGCCTCTGCCAACCCATGCCCCCACTCGCCGTCGTAAATGGGCACGTAGTTGGGGTCGTAGTCCGGCACGTTGCTACGCATGTCGTAATTCGTATCTTTCAACGAGTCGAACATGGCCAGACCCATGCACAATGGGCGGCAGCAATCAGGCCCGTAAAACCAGTCAAGAGCTGTACGGCCAAGTTTCTTGTGCTCTTCCGTGGCATATGTTTCCACGTCAAGGTGACACAGTTTGCCCTCGCGCTCCTGAATACGCCGGATGAACTCTTCCTCTTCCTTCACCAAAACGTGCGGGAACTGGATGTCCGCATTGTTGTTCACTGTAACAATAGAGCTTACGTCATCAGTGAACAAACGTGCGATAACAGACTTGGCGTGCGCCAGCCACTCTGTCATGGCCAGCTCGTACCCATTTGGCGGGTCAGTGTACCAACGCCCGTCGTCGTCCTTCTTCCACCGAACATGGCGGTTGTAGAACGCGATAGGCATATCCAGCACACCTACCAGCGCATCCCCCATCTCCAGAACCTGCCCCTTGACCTCCACCAGAAAGTTCCCGGTGACAAGCTTAGTAGGCCAGTAACCCAGCAGAAGGACGCGCTTACGCTTGGTTCCTACTGTGCGCTGGAAATCTTTGGAGCAATACGCAGGCAGCAATTCACTCAGGCCGGACGCCTTCCAGCAACGCTCTGCCTCCTTGGTCGTGGCGTTGATACCCTTACGCCTGGTTGCCTTGGCCACTTTCGCGTGCTGTGACGGCATGCAGCGCACAGCCGGGAGGATAAGTGTATTACCTACGTTGGCGTTGGCTCCAGCTTCTTCCAAGGCCCGGAACAGCATCTCCCCGGCTTCTGAACTGAGGTACTGACCGCCGCGCATATCGCGTTTATCAGGCCCGTCTATCAGCACAACCAGCTCGGCATTGTGGATGTTGGTAACAGCTACCGGGGAAAGGTAGCTGCCTTCCGCGTAGAACTTGCAGCCAGCACACAGTTTGCTCTGCAACTCAAAATTCGGGGAATCCGGCAGAGTGCTTTCGATGCTTGGCGGCTGCATGGAAAACGACATCAATGGTGGTGGCGGTGGTGCCGCCAGTGCTTGAGACATACCACTAATCCTCGTCGTCCATTTCTACGAAAGTACGGTACTGTGCCTGCAACTTGTCCTTGTCCATAACAGTCACTGTGAACTCGCTGGAGTCCGGGTAAGGTCTGGAAACAACCAGGTACTCGTACGAGTCTGTAACCAGTGCGCGCGGCACGCAGTATCTCTGGTCAGTCCAGGTTATCTTGAGCTTTGTGCCGCCGTACAGGTTCAAAGGGAGAAATTCGCCGCTAACTTGGACGCCCATGAGCCTGCTCGCATCTTCCAGAAAAGCAAGCCGTGTGTGTCGAGTGCTTTGGTACACGACGCTCAATGACAAGTCCCCTGCCGTCTCCATAGGGTCGTCCCACTCTATCGCCTTATGTACAGGCTCACGCTTCTTCAACGAAATAACATTAGACATCGCACAACCCCTTCTTTGTTCGTTCTGTGTTACACTGAAATCAGGCCGAGCTTCTGGCCGTCATGTATCTCTGTCTTGGATAATCCGTTGCCGTCCTTGCTCACCACTACAACCTGGGTAGGCTGCAAGGCGACCATCAGCGCCTCGTTGTGCGTGATGACCACAATCTTGCTGTAGAACCTGCTAACTGTTCCGTGTAGCAGCGTGGCCAGCGCTGTTACACCGTCTTGGTCAAGGGCCGAGTCAAACACTTCGTCCAAGAACAGCGTGTCAGTCTTAACCGCCATCAGCGAGAAGGCCAGCGTAACCGCCACACGCACCCGCTGCATTTCGCCGGAGGATAGCTGCGCCAGTTTCTTGCCTGCCACCGTGACCGCGATACCGTCTTCGGTGGTGTACATGGCCACAGACATATTGGATATGGCGTTGAGCAGGAAGTTGCAGGCCCGCGCCAAATTCTGCAAGAACTCGTCAAAGTAGATCAGCGGCAACGTGTTGTACATAATTTCAGATGCCGCGCGCAGGTCGTTCTCCAGCTCCAGCATGATGCCGTGCAGCCTTTCCTTACGTTGCACCAAAGCTTCCAAACTTTGGCGACGCTCTTCCATCTCCATGTACTGACGTTTGAAAGCAGCCAGTGACTCTGTGTCGTCGGCAGCCTCTCTGGCTGCCATGATGTTGCTCTCCACCTGCTGGTACGAGGCGATGTTGCTCTGCGCAGCCGCCAGCTGCGGGCGCAGGACATTAAGATCGTTGAGCGCCATGTTATACGCGCCGCTGGTTGTAGTGAACTGCTCGTGGTCTATGGGCGCGCTCACCTCAAGATAGTGTTCGTCAGCGGCTATTTCCTTCTGCACCGCCGCCAGCTGGTCTGCCAGGCGCGCGATCTGTTGCCTGTTATCTGCCGTATCGTTGGGGTTCGTCATAGCGTGACCACACTGGCGGCATTCCAGCGGCTGGTGGCACTCTGTGCATATTACGCCGGAGTCGCTGTCCCGCAGTCGCTCAAGGTGAGCGTGGTACTCCGCAATATTGCGCATATTTTCCTTCCTACGCTCCAAATTGGCGCGGACGGACTTCTGTGTGTTTATTTCCGTTTGAGCGTAGTCAAGCCATTTACGGGCCTCGTTGAGGTATGTCTCGGTGGACGTGATAAGTGCCGCAACCCTGTCGCGCTCTGCTATCCACCATTCGTACTGTTCTTGAGTAAATGGGAGCTTGGCCACCTGCGCGTCAATGATACTCTGGTGCCTCGCTACAGCGTTGTCGTAGTTGAGCTTCGCCGTGAAGAGGAACCCCTTGTGGTCTTGCAGCGTGTGCTGAACCTGACTGATATTGGCGCTTACGGACTGGCGCTTGTCGTTGTACCGCTTGAGAACTTTTTTCAGCTCCGGCTGGCACACTGAACGTAACAGCTGCACTTCCGGTATAAGGCCGTCCAGAAGCTCCCGCCGCTTGAACTCCGGCATGTCCACAAACGCCGCGGCAGTCTGCGAAAGGAAGGAATATTCAATGCTCTGCTTGAGATCATCAAGGTAGTCGGCCTCACGGACGCTCATGGTGCCTTCATCCACTTTAAGGGTCGCCTTTCCGTTTGTCCGCGTAAGCACCACTGCCTGCCCGTCCACCACGAGGTGCAACGACACCCTTACTTTGGCCCCTGATGCTGCACCTATCCGGCGGATGTCGTCCTTGGCCAGCTTTGGCAATTTGCCCGTAGTGGCGTACTGCACACCCATGCCGATTGTGGACTTGCCAGAGCCATTCTTGCCTGTGACCAGCGTGACACCGGGAGAAAATTCAAAAGCCCCAGCCTGCCACGACCGGAACTCGGACATCACCACGCGCTCAATTACTACCCGTGCGTTACCACTCACAGCTTAACCCCCTCAACACGCCCTGCGACATGATTAACCACCGACTTAATAATTTTTCCTACCCTGCCGCTCACATTCCCGGCAGCGAGCGCCTGCTCAATGCTCAAGCGGCCGTCGTCCACTGCGGCCAGCGCCGCGACAATAGCTTTCTCGTCCACAATGGCCTCGTCGTCTTCCTTGGCCGAGCGTGAGCGCAGGAACATATACAAGGGGCTGTCAGCCTGCTCTGCGTCCCCGGTTATCATCAGCGGGGCCGTGGCTGCGTAGGAGTCTTCCTGTACAATCCACATCCACTGGTTCTTCTGGTAAGCGTCACTCCAGGTACAAGGGTACGGGGAGCCGAGCTGGACGTACTGGCCAAGGGGGCTGTGTCTGGTGACATTCGCGGCGTGTAGGTGCCCGTTGAACACGGTGGCTTCTGGCGGGAAATCCACTACAGACACAGCCCATTCGTCATCAGCGTAACTGTTGTACTCTCTGACATCCTTGTGGGCGAACACATTGCGCACAGAAGCAGGCACACTTTCCGGCATGGCCGTGTAGTAGGGCAAGAATAACGCCGAGCCAGCAACAAGCGGCTCCTTGACAATCTCGGCTCCGCACAATTTAAAAATGTCCAGTTGTGTGACTGTGGTGCTGCGCAAAGGGCAGTCGTGGTTGCCTACTATTATCCAGACCTGTTCAAACAGACGAAAGACCTGCGCAAGGCGCAAGATGATCGGCACCGGAATAACACTACCCCGGTCAAGAAGGTCACCAGCAATTACAAGAGACTTTAACGGCTTCCCGGCCTCAGACTCCACCTGCTGCGTGTCTTCGATACGGCTGCACAAAGCCTCGGCCTCGGCTAGCCTTCCCCGGTTGCCGCGACCATGTATATGCCAATCCCCGCTCACAAGAGCTGGGTACATAAGGGCACTCTGCATGCTTTTTCCTCCTACGTTCTTGGGTATTCCCAATACCACAGGCAGGCAAAAACCGCAACGCTGTTTCTTTGACTTTACTGCGCAGATGCCCTAGAGTTCCAGCAAAACCTATGGGGACAGCTCAAGATGGAAAGTAAAAAAATACCAGCCGACGTATTGGCCGCCAAGTTCAGCGCCACGCAACAAGAGGTCAAAGATCACCTAGCGCAGTACGGAATATTTCCGAACGAAAATGAAGAATATAACGTGGAAGACTTTTTCCAGATGCTCACCAGTTTCTCCAGTTTCCCGCTCAACAACGTCAAAGACTGGGGAAACCTTGCGGTCGCGGCTGCGTTGTGCGGCCCGGATAAGGCAGGGGATATGGTAATGCGCTGTATTGAGAACGCTCTGTTGCGTGGGAATGGCGTTTACTTGCCCGGTGGCCGCCTGGAATCTGTTCTGCGTCCGGCGCGCAAGGCGTACAATCGTCTGGCCGAGACACACGTTCAACTGCCTGCGCGTTCAGGTATCCGTTTCAAGCCCAGTGTGGGCCGTACAAAAAGATTGTTTGAACAAAAATAAGAGGTGGAAGCATATGTCTACGAAAACATCCGTGCAAGAAGAACTGAACAGATTCCCGAAGGCCGTCAGTGACAGCCTGTACTTGGTGCGCTGCGTTGACGGCGGGCAGTACCTCGCCCTGCGTGACGACGGGGGCTACATCGAACCTCTGACAGTCTACCCACAGCGCAGTGCGGAAGACCCGGAACAGTTGATATTTGCGCTGGGGATGTCCTACTTCTTCCAGTCTCTGACCAACGAAGTGGAAACAAACCAGGCGCCCAGAATCCAGATCGGTATCCGCGACGAACACGTTATGGCGTTCGCCAAGGCCAATGATAATGCCAAGCTGCTGTACTTCCAGACCCGTGAAAGCATCCTCACGCGCATGATGGAACGGTCTGGGATGAAGCGCGCAGAGGCTGCTGCCGCCGACGATCTGCTGCGCGAGGCTGCGGAAGCCGCTGGCGGGCCGGAACCCGAAGCGACGAGCGCTGACGACGACACAGTTAAACAGTAGCCACATAAACGACAAAAAGCCCGGACTTGCGTTTAAGCTTGTCCGGGCTTTTTAATGTGTACAGCTATTCAAGTGTAAGCAGAATTTTACCCGACGGCAGATCAGTAACGACCATTGTGCGCCCCGCAGTAGGCTGCGTGTTAAACATGCACCGAAAAGCCAAACAATTCGGTGCGCGCAGGGCGATAGTGAGCCGATCTCCAAGCCTATTCGCCAGAACCGTACACGTCGCCGCGAAATCAGTTTTATCTGAGACGCTGGGGAGCACGGAGCTGTCCACATCGGCGTACAGCAATACCTTTCTTTCATCACCGTCCGTAGCCAGGGCATCCCCGGCTTTAAAAAGAACGTCTTGGGCCTTTTTGTCGTACTTCACTATATGCGTAGTCGGAAGGTAGAAGCTTTGCGCGTACGTAGCCAAAGCCTCCAAGACATCCTTACGGTGCGGTGCGCGCTCCTGCGGGCGACCAATAAATTCTCCTGTTTCAGAAAACATAGCGAAATCTTTTCTCGCCCACATGAACAAAGCCCAAAAGCGCCCGACAGCTACGTCATGGTTGGCCCAACGCCTGCACTTATTTAGCTGGTACACCATCGTGCTGTAGCTGGACTTGCGTGCGCCAATCATCGCCACTTCGGCGGCTGCGGCAACTTCCGGGCCGCGCAGCAGCAATTCCCACAAGTTATCCGCAAACATGCCGCTCTGTGCGCCGATAATCTTGGCCTGCGCGCTCACAAGTGGTAGCAGGGCGTCACGTATGGCGTACGGCGACACGTACACCGTATCGTGCGGGTACGCCGACAGCCCAAGCGTCTGCTCGACAGCGCCAATATCCGGCAACGTAGCGTCAGATGTGTTCAAATCTGACGTGTACGTGTAGGGGTCAAGAAAATTTGTGACGTGTAGCATTGGCCAGCTCCCGCTCTATTCTGTTACAACTTGGATGCTCAAGGCAGACTCAATTTCCGGCACGCTAATGCGCCGGACGGACTTTCCGTGCTCGTTCATGGCGTAGAGCCACGGAAGTGTCACGCCTTGCCGCGTAGCGGGTTTGTACGAGGCTACTTTGCACTTCTCGACCTTTCCGCCGGGGTGTGTAAGCAACACCTCAGAACCTACCGGGAGCAGTTTAAACAGGTGCTCTGCCGTACGGGTGACCACCTGGGCCTCGGCCTGCTCCAAGTCCTGCTTCCGTGCTTTGATTCCCCGCACGTCACGTTCAAGGTTTTCCTTGATCGCAGCGAACAATCCCCCAAAGTCCGAAGACCAATTAGCATTCTCAGCTTTCATATTTTTTAATCCCCAGATTGTACTTGGCGAAGTAGGCCACAGGGTACCCAGGTTCACCAAAAACATAGTAACACTTGAAAAAATTATCAGACCGCCAACCGCAAAGATCAATAAGATACGTAAGTCCAAAACAAACCATAAGCCACAACCCGCCCCACCAAGTAACAGCATCCATTGTCGGGCGGTTACACTCGTCCAGACCCCACCATATCGGAATCCCGAACAACACAAGCAAAGCTTTTGCCTGCTTCGGCCGACGCCGCCACAAGGGTTTAAACTCTTTAGCGCTACGCATCCTTTTTGCGGGACTGGCTCTGGCGCCACTTGAACGTGTTCTGCGCTCGGTTTCCTCGATCTGCGCTATGGGCCTTACGGATGGCGTCCCTGACAATAACCGAGGCGGTCTGGCCAGTAAGGGCAGAAATCTCACTGAGCTTCTGACGGTCTGCCTGGTTAAGGCGCACCAAGACAGACGACTCTTTCGTCTCACCCTTGCCGCGCTCGTGTGTCCCACGCTTGCCTTCCGGCACCACCAGTCCGTTTGCCTTTAACGCCGCAAACGCATCGTGCATATTCTTGGCGGTGAAGTTGCACATCACGTTCCCACCTTCTTTCAAGCAGAAGTCACATTCAGCGCATTCCTTGCCGTCGCAGTAGCGCAGCATGGCAAGCATGGCCACCTGCAAGCGCGGTTCACCGAGCACTGGCTGGTACACAATTTCCGACATTGTAAGCTCCTTATTATTCTTGCTATTCCATTCATCTTACATGCCGTATGTATATACGACTATTTCTGTCGGTGTCAAACGACCTGCCACTACTTGAGAAGTTCCTGCGCCATCCGCACGATATTGGCAATGATAGTGGCTGCCCTTTCGCTCTGCTCGGCATTCTCTGCCGGAAAGTACAAGTGAGCAAGCTCATGGGCGATAACCGGGAGAAGCACATGCGTACGGTCATTTTTGGGAGCCAACACGTTGGCCTCAACTACGTGCATAATGTCGTTGCTCATGTCCACCCAGCCCCACGCTTTGTTACGCTCAAAGCGCTGTTGGAAATGGTGGCAGGTGTTTTCGGGCAAGCTCTCGCTGTGCACGGCGCTGTGCGCTTTGACGTATTCACCGTAGCATTCGTCAAAATCTGTGTACCAGACAATCCTGACGACCATTTCAGGGTCAACCCCGTTGGACACGGTGTGCTGTGTTCCTTTTACCATTCCCATTACGCTGCTCCTTTGCGTCTCAGTGCCATATGCGCAACTACTTCCGCGCGTGTGAAATCCCTGAACTGCATGCTGCCACCATGATACTGCATATATGTCAGGCCGCCAGACGTGTAGCGCCCAGCATCTACCTTAACCATCATTGTGTCACTGAAACTGGCCTCTGTATCTGCCAATCTGTCGCGGTGAAGGATGACAATGGTGTCGGCGTCCGAGGCAAATGAGGACGACCAGCCAATGTCGTAGTAGTTCATGTTTGCACCCTTCTTGCCGCCGGAGCCAGAAGGCTGGGCCACAAGGAATATAGGCACGTTAAGCTCAAGAGCCAGCGTTTTGAACCCCTTCATGGCGTCTTCAATGGCGGTAACCTTGTTTTCAGCGTTACGCACCATGAAATGGATGTTGTCGAACACGAAGAAGCCAATGCCCAGGCGCTTATACGCGTTCCTGAACGTGGTCATGAGCACGTCCATACTCACATTCGGGTCATACCCGAAGTACAAAGGGATGTCGTGTCTCTGGTTCTTGGCTATAAATATGTCAGCCTTGTTCGGGCTGCGCCCAGTACCGTACTGCACGCACACCGTGGCCTCTGTCAGGTCTGACTTGGGCATTTCAACGCACCACAGCAACGAAGGAATCCTGTTTACTGCGGCCATGTGTTGCGACACAACGAGCGAGAACGATGTTTTACCGATCTTGGGCGGGGCAGTGACCACTATGACCTGGCCATTACGGACGCCGCCATTCAAAATACGGTTGAAGTTTTCTGAGAACGTAGGGATGGCCACCACGTCCTCCATGTCCATGAGTTCGTCCAGCATGTCCCCGTACAGCGAGATACTGGAGCCTTCACTCTTGCGCGCCTCCTTGAACAGCCTCTGAACTTCCGCCCCGCCTCCGGCCGCATTCACATCCGCAATATCCATACCCTGCGGAAGTTCTACGGTCTTGATACGGTGGCCACCCAGACGCTTGATTATGTTCTGAGCGCCCTGCTTCCCGGCGGCGTCGCCGTCATAGGCCACGTATATCTCTTCCACGTTCTCCAGCAGATGATACCAACGCTCCAGCAGCGTGCCAGCGCCCCCGGTCATGCCCAGCACAACATCCACGCCCAGAGGGTGCTGTAGGTTGACCATATCGCCCACTATCGCGTCTTTCTCGCCTTCCAGTAGCGCCACGGACTTGGGCGGCGGGTCGGTCAATAACAATTCCTCATTGAGCAAAATGGATGCCGCGCCCTGCACGCGCTTGAACGTCTTGGGCAGGCCGAACCACGACCGGAATTTGATGTTGAACAGATCATTACCGATACGCTGCGGGATTGTCAGCCACAGCCCGGTATTATCCTGCCATGCCCCAAGCTTCCATTTACGCACAACTTCTTCACTGATGTGCCACTCGTCACACAGGGTGGCCAGATACACCTTGTTTTTCAGCAAGTCCTCATGGGCTATGTTCATGATCTGCGTTTCTGTGTAGCCTAGAGGGATAGGCTTTGCGTCTTTTCCTGCCACATCCAGAGTCAGGCCAAGCAACCTTTGCAGTCTGAACAGCGAACCCTTTGTGTTCTTGCCATTGTGACTGTTAAGATGCTTGCAGTCCCACATGCCTGTTTCGGCGTTGATGTAGAACTTCCATTCCTTGTTGTGGCAAATCGGGCATTCACACAGGTTAATCTGGTTACCCGACGACATCTTGTATTCCCAACCCTGCTGCTGCACAAAGTCCAGCGGGCTGTCCATAACGTGATCTGCCACGTTAAACCTCCGTGCCGTAGGGGTAGTAAGCCATCACGTCCGAAAACTCCGGCAGCCTGAATAACGCTTGCACTTCGCTATACGACAACGAGAGGGGGTGGTCCGCAACCAAAACTTTGGCGGATTTACCCATGCGCACCGTGTCAGCCAGCCAACTGCGCAGCAAAGCCTCGCGGTCAATATCAGCGTTACCATCCACTTCTTTCCACAGACCGTCGTTTATGATAATCTTCAACGCATTCCACCAATGGTGGTACTTGCCTCCGACCTTGAACATGATACGGCGCACCACAGCGTAGCCTGGGTGCAGATCACGCCATACCTTACTGCTATCCCTTCCGGGTTTACGCATGCAGGCCAGCCGCTTATGAGCCTGCATGACCGGGATAAACGGCAGATCAGACTTCACGCCACGGTACGACATAGTAAACACCACGCGCTCAAGCAGTATAACAGCGCTGGGAACATAGCGCAGGTTGTAGCTCAACTTTATACAGTCTGCTAAATCGAGCGCGACCTGCACGCTTTCCTCGCTGCACAGCATGGAATCGAACGCTGCGTAATCCGTGGACAACGCGGTCTTTGCCGGAGTGAACAGATATGGACGGAACTGTGGAAACCTTCTTGCGACGGCCTGCTCCCACTCTGCGGTATTGCGGAGGATAGGAATCTTGGAGCTTATCAGATGGTTGAAACTTGGAATATATGTGTACTTTTCACGGTAATACTGGATTACCCGGCGAAAATGGGTGGTGGCGTCCATCAAGGTGTTAAAGCCAGACGCCTGTATGAAATCTGAAAGTTTAGCGTCAGGGATGGTAATGTCCTTCCCGTAAGCGCTAAAGAAACTAGCCTTTATGTCTGCTTTCAGCGGAGCGATAAACGAACGATGCGACCACATTCAAAATACTCCTTGCCGCTGCTTCTTTACTGATGCCTTTCCCTTCTGCAACCTTCGCTAAGAACGCCGCCGTCCGGCTGCTTACCAGTACGGACAGCTGCTCGTAGTCCCCATCCACTTCTGGAATTGGTACAACTTCTGGTGGATTCGTACCGTCAACAATGTACGCTGACAGTATGTCCGTGAGAAGCTGGTCAAGCGCTTCTCGCGTAGCCTCTGGCATGCCTGCGCCTCTCTATAATTATGCGCGGCCTGCTGTGGGTATCGTGAGGGTTAAAATACCGCAGCAGGCCGCGCTTACAAGGGGGAGTTGGGTTGAGGGGGATTTACTTACCAGCCACGCGGCGCAGGACCATCAGGGCCGCAAACACGTCGGAGGCAGCCATGCCCACGTCAGCAGAGGCTACGGGTACGCTCTGGAAAAAGTCCACGCACGCAGAGAGGCTGTTGATGGCGTCGTCCAGAGTGGTAACCGCGTGGTTGCACTTGCCGCAGCAGCCGCCAGCGTCATGCCCGGTTTCGGACGGGAAAGCAGGACCGAGATCAGCGTCCTTGGGTTTGCTGGCACTGGAGCGTTTCTTGGTAGCTTCGGTGACCTCGGTAATCTTGGCGTCCAAGGCCGCAATAACAACCTTGGCTTTGGCCACTTCTTCGGGAGCCAGTCCGGGCGTTACTTCGTAGCCCACCCAAGCTGTCTTCGTGGATTCCAGCTGCGCGAGGTATTCCTTCTTGTCCTTGGGTTTAAGAGCCGCGTAGTCCGTGGCCAGCATGGCATCAATTTCCGGGTACCCGGTACCCTGCTGCGCAGGTTGAGGAGCGGGTTGCGGAGCGGGTTGAGGGGCAGGTTGCGGAGCGGGTGCCAGCGTGGGGTCGGTAGCAGCAGGCGCAACAGGCATACCGGGAGCAGCCGGAGCGGGGGCAGCAGCCATAGCCGGAGCAGGTGCAGGAGTCATAGCCGGAGCCACAGGGGCAGCAG
>Ga0265295_1002077_pt1 | contig 33024 bp, 27 predicted proteins | sample Munlansysbiofilm_FD_192503 | JGI IMG/M metagenome (GOLD analysis project Ga0265295, IMG submission 192503) | Leachate microbial communities from a municipal landfill in Southern Ontario, Canada - Methane capture system biofilm | ecosystem: Engineered > Solid waste > Landfill > Unclassified ... | reverse complement strand
ACGAGGAGCAAAATGAGAAATTATTTCCATTCAGAAAAAGGGGGAGAACTTTTTCTTCCCTTTTTCTGAAAAAATAATTTAAGATGCTCTTTCCAAAAGTTGCATTTATTTGTTGAATTTAGGTCTTTTAAACCCTCAAAAATGTTTTTTTCTGGGGGGATAATGTTTTGGTCCTCCCAGAAACTTTGGTCGTACTGGTACGAGTTATCAAGGAACACATTGTGTATGGGTTCGGTTTCTTTGCGGATAAAGCGAGTAACATTCACCGTGTCAATCTCGGTGTTTATTAGCTCGAAGAAAAGATGGAACGAGCTGTTGAACAGGTTGCGTTTAAACCGGTACTTAAACCGTAAATCGCCTCTTACATGCGATAGGTGATACGTGCCGTTAATGTTATTATAGCTGATAGAGTACTTGATACTAACGGGTTTGAACTTAAACTGGCGATTGCGCTTATGCACGTACATATTGGTTACCTGGTTAATGTTTTTGGGGCTTACCATTATGTCGGCACCAAGTATTGCCAGGGAATCTATGTCGATATAGATAATCCCTTCGAGTAGGGGATCGGTAATGCCCTTTTTTAGATTAAAGAAGATGGCGTATGCCGATATGCCGTTTATCGAAACGATGTCGTTTCGCAAAAACGTGTATTTGTCCCAGTAATCCTCATCGAGGAACGAGGGGATATTTTTCACAATATCCAGAACCAACGAGCTATGAATGCCGCCTTTTAGCTTAATGCTAAGCGTATCGGTGGGTTCAAGGTTCTGGGTTTTTCTCGACCTTATGAGCTTTACCTGATCGGACTCTAGCAGTTTTTGAACCGGCGATTTGTATATCCTAAAAATGGCTTCGGAGTAATTTTGATACTTCTTGTTTTTAATCACGCCCTCGCGATAAAACGAGGTGTAGTAAACGGGGGTACGGCTGTAGTTGTCAGGAATCTTTTTAAGGGCATCGGTAATGAGCTGCTTAGGGTTAATGTTCCGAATTACTACCTCTTGTATCGATATGATATCGGTTTCGAGAAATATGCTGATAGCCCCATGTGCAGCAAGATTAATAGGTACTGTTTTTGTTTTGTAACCCATATGCGAAACCCGTAGGTTGGTGGCTTGGCTTTCTTTTGGTATTTTAAGTATAAATGCACCATCGAGATTAGTTGTGGTGCCCATGGCAATTTCAGGTACCCCAATGGTAACGTAGGATAGGGGTTGTTGCGTTTGCGAATCGAGTATTTGTCCCCTTAGGGTTTTGTAGCTAGGGGTATTACTAATCCGTTCGCTGGTTTCCTCTTTATCCTTATAAATAAGGATGTGATTATCGATAACTTTATAGGCTAAGGTTGTGTCGTTAAGTATTTGGCTAAGGGCTTGTTGCAGCGTAATGTGTTTAATTTTTGGGTTTACTGTTTTATCGCTTTTTACCAGCTTGCTTTCGTAGGCAAATAGTAGTCCAATGCTATCGGAGAGCTGGTTTAGTACATGATAAACGCTGGTGCGATTTGATGGCAGGGTAACCCTTTGGTTAAAAATGCTGTCGTTGGGTTGCTGACCTAATGCATCGAGCTTAATGAGGCTAAGGATAGCAAGCAGTAGGGTAAGTAGCTTAATGCGACAGCTTTTTGCCATGGTATTTGGGTTTATGTAACCTTTTTAGGGCTGCCATAGGGTAATGGTGTTTTCGTTGTACTCTACCTCGAGCCCCAGGGCTTCACATATTATCTCAACCATTGATTGCACCGAATTGTTCATAAATGTTACGGTAAGTTTTCGGTTGCCTATGGTTGGCGAACCAAGTACAATGTTGGCTTGATGTGTTTTATTTATAGCCCGAATAATATTTGCGAGGGGTTCATCCTTAAACTGTAGCCTTTTGTTTCGGAGATTTTGTAGGGGAGCAGTGCTTTCTTTCGATTTAGTAAGATGGTTATTTATTAGGGTTACCCTATCGCCAGGCGCAGCAACTATGCTCTCGGCGTAGGTGTTCTTTTGTTTGATGCTAACCGACCCCGTTTGTACCACGAGTTCAAAATCTGTTGGGCCGGTCGATTTTACCGAGAATGATGTTCCCAAAACCTCAATATTGGTATTTGGGGTTTCAATGGTAAAGGGGATTTTTAGGTTTTTGGTAATATCAAAAAAGGCTTGTCCGTTTAGCGTAACGTTACGGTTATTTTTGGCGAAGCGTTTTGTGTACGAAATCTGACTATTGCCCTCAAGAAAAATGCGGCTTCCGTCGGGTAGGGTATGTACTAGGGTTGTTAAATCCGAGGTGCTTTTTATTACAATATTTTGGTGTTGTACACCAAGGGTAAAGTAAACCGAGGCAACCGCAATTACTACCATAGCCGCTACAGCCCAGCCTACGAAATTGGCTTTCCCTTTTTTATCAAGCTTAACGGTTTGGGTAGAAAGGGTTTCTTGGTCAATTCTTGTTTTTAAATTATTCCATGCTCTGTTAGCATTGGGTAATTTTATTTGTTTTGTCCCAATTATACTCCAATCGTTCTTAGTATCGTTCACTAGTTTTTTGTTGTTGGGGTTGCTGCCTACTAGCGTTTCAAATTCCTCTACTTCTGAAAGCGACATTTCGCCCGCCACGTACTTTGCGAGGCTATTTCGGTGCTCTGCTATGTTTAGGTTAAGTTCCATTGGTTTTTTATTTTAACAATAAGCTCTTTGGTTAGTAATCTTTTAGGTTGACTCTAAATAGTTTTAGCGCCTTGCCCATGTCAGCCTCAACGGTTTTTACCGATATTGAAAGTTTTTTTGCTATTTCTTTATACTTTAAGCCGTCAAATCGGCTCATAATAAAAATTTTACGGCGTCTTTCGGGTAGCTGACTAAGCGTTTTCTCGATAATCTTGGCTAGCTCGTCGCTTTCTAAAGTTTGCGCCTGATTTACTTGTTCTTCAGCATTATGCATGGTGCTGTCGGCATGTTTTTGTCGAACGGCATTGTGCTTAATAACCTTAAGGCACCTGTTTTTTGTTGCTTGGTATAGGTATGCCTTTAGCGAGGTATTTATTTTAATATGTTCCCTATTCTTCCAGTAATGGTAAAATAGATCCTGAACAACCTCTTCGGCCGAATCCATATCGTTTAAGAACTTTAAGGCATAGTGACAAAGACTAGCATACATTTTATGGAATAACTTTTCGAATTCCTGAATGTCTCCTTGCTGTATTTTACGATGTGAGAAGTTTACAATTATGCCCATTGCTACTCTAGTCGATGTCCCCCAAAGGTATGTAAAAACCGCACCTAATTAAAGCATGAGGCTGCTTAAAACCCAATTTTAGCTGTTTGTTAGTTTCAATATTAAGCTTTTAAACAGCCTCATAGCTCTTACCTACTTTTGTTGTCGCATTAGCTTTCGTCCGTAGCGTTTAATGGCGCTTTGTATCGATTCTTCGGGTCTTATGTAGTTGTGTTCACCCCAAAAATCTTCGTCGTTAAAGGCCTCAACGGTTTCGGCTAGCACTTCGCTCATCCTAAAGCTCTCTTTAAGTGGAAACTTGACAGCATTTTCCAGGTCACGGTCGGTAATTGCCATTTCGGAAACAATGTCGTAGTTTGTATTAAATATCCTACGTTTCCAGTTGGCCTTAAAGGCTAGCTCGTTCCTAAGGTAGCTAAGGTAGTAACGTCCGTTATGCTCGGTATAGGTTGCTAGGTACGATGTGTTGGTTACTTCAAATTTTACACCTCGTGGCTTTTTTCGTACAAATAGCCTTGTGGCTTCTTCCACATTATTGAGGTTGATGCTAAACTGTGCGTGCGTAATGGCCAAGTTTTTTGTGTCGATATAAAGTTTCCCGTAGTATAAGGGGTAGATAATTTCTGGTTTTTGTACAAAGCTAATTACGTAGCTAATTTTATCCTCAATGGCAACCATGTCTTCGAGCGTGAGGTTATAGTAGTTCTCGAAGTCTTCATAAAAAAACTCTTCGAAGTTTTTGGCAATATCGAGCATTAGTAATATTCTAGGCCCGCCCTGTAACTTAACGACTAACGTATCGGCCTTTTTTACGTTGGTGCTTTTACGTCCTTTCAGTATTTTTACTCTGTCAGCACCACCAAACGGTTTGTATGAAGTTTTGTAGATGTCAACCAAAGCCTCGGAAATGGAGATGTAATTGCGGCGTTGCTTAATGGTTTCGCGGTAAAAACCGGTTAACATATTGGGGTTTTCGCTGTAGTTATACTGCACTTTTCGGAGCGCCTCCGCCACAATTTCGTAAGGGTCAAGGGGCCTTATGGTAACCTCACCCACCATAACCGACGAGGGTTCAAGCGTTATAACGTTATCTTTATCTATAAGATTTTTAAGCGGTACACGTTTGGTTTTGTAGCCAATGTGCGAGAACTCCACCTCGTTAACCAATATCTTGTTACTTATTTTTAGCGTAAACTCGCCGTCGTTATTACTTACGGTTCCAATATGTAAATCGGGAATGGTAATGTAGGCAAAGTATATCTCTCTATTTGTTTTGGCATCTTTAAGCGTACCATTTATGGTGATGTAGCCATTACCGTTTTGGCTCATTATGGGGCTAATGGTTAGCATTAGTAATGCTATTATACCCACTTTTCGAAAGTAATTAGCAATTGTTTTCATAGTAGTATCTATTTAGTTAGATTTATAAATGAAACCTTTCATCTATATGACCCCTTTGGGTAAAGATACCCTATAAAAAACATAAAAAAAACCCAAGGATTATTAGAGCCTTGGGTTTTTGTGCTATCGGTTATTGGTAATATGGTGTACTAGAAGCTATACTTTAGCTTGGTGTAAATCATATCGTTGGCATTATACTGGCCGAACCTACCCTTATCACCAACAAAGATATTTGCACCTAACTGAATGTCAAAACCATCGGCAAAACCGTATGAAACTTTTGGTCTAATAAGGGCATCCTCATTGTTTAGCCCAACGTATGCAAAAAGTTCTAACCATAATTTCTCCCTTAAAAAACTCTTTTTTGCTAAAAAAGTCATGGTGCTTTCAATCTCGTCGTTTCGTATTCCCTCTTCGTAATCGAGAATGTTTTCTTGGATAAATTGTGCCGAGAGCATAACACCTGCAAGGCTGTATTCTAATCCAACCATATAGTGTAGGTAGTTTTTTTCTATGGTAGCATCGGGTATTGTTGGTGTTTCGGTTTGAAAATGTTTGCCCGAGTAGTATCCCCCTTCGGCCTTAACTAAGGTTGGGCCAAGCGGCGTGCTAAAGCTGGCACCACCCATGGTTAACCTATGGTGCTCAGGCCTGACTGTTAGCCCTGTTAGCTGCATTGTAATTGGGTTAATCTGTTTGGTAATGTGCATGGTGGGATCGTCGTCCCAGAAGTAACCTCCCACGATTTCAAAATCGGCAGCGGAACCCATATTTGAAAAACGAATGAAGACCTCACTATTCTCAAGACTTGGAGTAATTTCTTCTGTTGAGTAATCGTAGGTTGGGGCCATTGGAAATGGCATAGCGGGGCGCCAAATTGAATTCATTTCGGGCATTTGTGTTGGCGTAAAAACTGGTGCCCAAACCGCTTCAATGGTGCTGTTGCCAAAGTAGTAGTTTACTTTTGCTGCGGTTATCCCCATTCTAATTTCATCAAAATCGGGTAGCAGGAACTCCTTTAAATCTTTAGGCGAAACGGCATCAGTAATAAAAACGCCTTCCGCTTTACCGTATATTATCTGTTGCTTTCCAACCCTAATATCAAAGTGGTCGAATCGTAAATCGAGAAAAGCCTCACGAAGCCCAAGCTCCAAATCGCGATCGAAGTAGTGGTGAAGGTACGGATTTACTTTAAAGGCAATCCTATCTGAACTTTTCTCAAACTTCAGATTAAGGGTGTTTTGAACTATGGAGAAATCGTTGTCGCCTCCTGTAAGCACACCGGTGTAGTTTCTAACGTAACCTGTTATATCAAGGTTATCTTGTGCCTTCGCTTGGCTCATTAAAACAAGAGCCAATAATGTTGTTATAGCAATTCGTAGTTTCATCTGTCTGTTTTTTAGATAATTGATTAGATAAGAATGGAATGCTAATTACCCAGAGTCATGCTACGCTCAGTAAACCGACTGTTAGGTATGCCCTTGTTTTTTTGTACATCGGTAAATTCCATTGTTGTTGTGTGATCGCGTTGTACGTTGTGCATCTCGGTTTTTAGAATTGTCCAAAAACCATCTACTTTGGCAAAATCTACTATGGTTAAAACTTTTAGCAGCCTATCCCTATCATCATAAAACTCTCTTTTTACGCCGAGGTAATTATCTTTCATAACCCAGGTGATGGTTTTCGAATACATATATCCTTCCTCTTTAGGGGTGCTTTCAACAACATAGCACTCTTTTCCGTCAATTGTTTCTTCGCGAAGGAGCTTATGGCTATCCTGATTTGGGTGTCTGTCCCCAAGATCATCGTAGGTAAAGTCCGAGCCCATAAAGTAATCGCTTTTGCTGTCGCTTGATATACGCCTAACTCTTTTTAAGGCAGGAAGGTATATCCACTGATTGTCGCTTTGGCCATCGGCGTAGCTCCAGTTCATAAACGATGTGTTTCTCACATCGGCGGGGGTAAGGAAGTACATAATCTTCTTCTCTACTTTTCCATCATCCTTAATGTATTGTTTCAGGTTTCGTACTCTTTGTTCTCCTCTATTATTTGTAAGGGTCATAGAGAGGTTGCCCTGCGTATCGTCGCCCGAGGGGTTGGTGTAAACCTTTTCTATAATTTGCTGTCCGGTTAGCTGGGCTACCGAGTGGCTTGCAAATGCCGATACCACGAATGCCATAATTAGCAAAGTTAAAGTTCTTGTTTTCATTTTTTGTTCTCCTTATTGTTAGTTGTTATTTAATTGCGTAGGCCTGAAGCCCGAATTGTAATACTTGGATACGACGAGCAAACTGCATGTTGTAATAGTCTTTACCTGTGTAGAACGTAACAAAGAAGCTAACATCATTCAGTACTTGTGGTCGGTATGACATTGTTAATGAGAGGTTAAGGCGCTTTGCTAGGTCGAAGAATGAAGCATTATTTACATCGCCAAACATCCAGGTTGTTTTAATATTTGTTTGAACTTCGGGCAGCTGTGTTTTATCTTCCAGCCATTTTAGCGTCGATTTTGGAAGCGGAAACCGAAAAATTCTTATGTTATTGTGCCACCGCAGGAAACTGTAAACGCCCTCCAACTCTTGGCTTCGTGCAACATTAAGATGGTACTCTACCGAAGTTTGAAAGTACTCTCTAGTGTTTGTAAACGGAAGAACCGTTTTGTTGAAAAATGCGCCTACCTCTACCATATTCGTTGAAAAATCTCCCGATTGAACATTGTACGTACCATCGTCGTTTTTAAAATTACCGTCCTGACCGTTTGAATGGTGTACCAGAGACATAAACAGGTGTTTTATATCGTCATTTACTCTGCTTATTTGATGATAAAATGTTATGTTGGGCATATAGCTTGGTGCCCGAACTGGAAACGATACTGCGGCCTCCATTCGGAGCCGTATGGCTGGTGATATGGTTGCTCCCCAGCGGGCGTTTCTACTGGTTCGAAGCAAAAAGTAGGGGGAGATTAATCCCTCAAAAATAAGAGGCTCAACGTTCCCGAAACCCTGTCCAAAAGTAATGTAGCTGTCAACCTGATTGGCTCTAATAGATTGAAAGAAGCTGCTCTCAATTCTTGTGGAGTCAATGTGTTGTGCTTGAGTGTTTATTGGTAAAACACCAAACCCTAGCACAGCTGCAAGTACTATTACTCTTGTTTTCTTCATAATTAATCTCCCCCTAGTTATTTCTGTGTGGTTTACTTTTTCTCTTTCTTAATAAATAAATTGTAGCTGTAAACCAGTATCATCATAATGGTTAGGGTACCAACAAGGCTGGTAAACATATTCATTGATACTAGTGCTCCTAATTTTCGGTTTGGTGGAAAAACTGAGAATAGTAACACCAAAAAGCCCGAAATTACCACAATCGCATTGAATAGGATGGCCTTTCCTGTTTGGTTCATTGTGGCGTAAAGGCCCAAAAGTTTGTCGCCTTTAACCCTAGTATTCTCCTTGTAGTATTGCAAGAAATGGATAGCATAATCGATACCTATACCTATTGCAATGCTGGATAGTAGCGCCGTGGTGGTGCTTAGCGGTATGTTAAGCGCACCCATTACCCCAAAGCTAAATATTGCCGTAAGAGCAATAGGAGTGGCCCCAATTAGCCCTGCCTTAACACTTCGGAACATGATGCTAAGCAGAATTAGAACCAGAACTAGCGATATGGCAATACTCATAATTTGACCCTCGAAAATTAGGTCGGTAAAAATTAGGGCCTTATAGCCCGATCCGGCATAGTTTACCGTGATGTCATTTTCGTTAAACCTATCCTCAAACTGTTTAACTACGCTTAGCGCCTCTTTTATTGTTTTCGAATCGTCGCCCTTAAGCTGAAAGGTGATGTTGGTTCTATTGTAATCGTAGTTTATAACCTTAATAAGGTTTTGCGGATCGCCAGACATTTCATAAAGCAGCAAGTACTGAGCAATCATCTGGTTGTCGGGTGGAATTGAGTAGAACTCATCCTTATCGGCATTCATCACCCTGTTCATTCGCTTAATGTAGTCGGCTAGCGAAAATGAGTTACCCACCAACGCAAGTTTCTGCGTTTCGGCTTGCATCTCATCCATTAACATTAAATTTTCAGGCTGCTTAAAAGCATCCTTATGGGCACTCTCTAGAATAACATTTAGGGTCGATGTTCCGCCAAACTTGCTGTTCACAAACCTATCGGTCTGCACTATTTCACTATTCTCTTCAAAATTGGCTAGAAAGCTGGAGTTAATCCAAACTTTTTGAATGCCCCACGCAGAGAATAGCAGCACTGCAAAAACAGAAATATAGATAAGTTTTTTCTTGTTTAGCAACCCGTTGCTAACCGTTTCCCATATTCCATTTTTTTCTGTTGAGGTTGTTTTAGTTTCCCTTTTTTTAGGTTGATATCCAAATATTATTACCATTGCTGGTAAAAATGATAGGGCAAGAATAAACGCCGTTAGTATGCCAACCGCAGTAAAAATACCAAAGTACTTTATGGGGTATACTTGCGAAGACAGAAGCGATATAAACCCAATAATGGTTGTAAATGCAGCCATTGCCAACGGAGTTTTTAACACCTTTATAACGTAAAGCACCGCATCGGTTCTACCACCATCTGGGTTGTTAAGGTAAAATTTAGATAGATGGTTGTAGAAATATACTCCGTAGGCAACGCCTATGGCTATTAGCATTACGGGTATCATTGTTGAAACCGAGTAGATTGGTACCCCAAGCACAGACATTAACCCAAATGCCCAAATTGAGCTAATAAAAACGCTTAGCAAGGTGGCACTAGTTGCCCTAACGCTCCTTAGCAAAAGGTAAAGTACAACGCCTATTACAAGTAGAACAATGGGCACCATTCGTTTCATATCGGCCGGGCCAAGTAGTGCCATAGTACCCTCTACAATAGGTCTGCCCGCCACGTAAATGGTCTCCTCTTCGCTCTCAAAGCTCTTAGCAAACTCTATAATTTCTTTATAGAACTTCTGTGAGAAACCACCGTCTTGCATTCCGGCAACTATAAGCGCCACGGTTTCATCTTCGGATACAAACCGCCCGTAAGTCATGTCGTTGGTTCTAACATTTTGGCGAATCTCGTCAAGTCCCTCAGCCGATTTGGGCACCCTTTTGTAAAATGGCTTAACGTTCAGTCCATACTCATCACCAATTATATTATCTGCGGTGTATATCGACATAACATCAATGTCATCAAACTCATCCATTGCCTGTAGGTCTTCGCTTATTTCCTTTATCTTTTGAAGGGTCTGCGAGTTGTATATCCCATTTTTATTCTCAATGGCAATAAGAATTCCATCCTTAATATTAAACCACTCTTCGGCCTGGTCGCTGTAAACAAAGGCGGGATGCGTTTTGGGCATGTACTCGTCGAGGTTGGTTTCCATGCGAGCATTCTTGCTCATGGCTGCGGTAAAGTAGACAGTTATTGCCACAACGGCAATCAAAACCATCCACGATCCGATCAGGTATTTCTTTGTCATTCTTTTCATAATGCGATGTTTGTTAATATTAACTAACTTGAGAAAACTAAAAAAAAGCATAGAAATTATGCCTATTTATTTGTTGGGTTTTTTATAAACCCCTATCGTTTTTTGGGGTATTTAGATGTTTTGTCGTTAGTAATTATTTTGCTTTCCCCGGGTTTTTCAGTTCTAAAAACTGATAAATATTGCAGCTGTTTGGGTAGGGACTAGTCGATTATTTATTCTCAATTAGGATTTTTAAGGTGTCAAATAGATTGCTAATCTCTTCGCTATGGTTAAACGATTTACCGCCCATTTGCCATCTCTTTACCATCATTCGCAATGATCCCAAAATTACAACTGTTAAATATTTCGATTCAACCTCGGTTTTTATCTCACCCTTGGCTTGCCCCTCGACAACTATAGCCTTTATAATTTTATTGTTTCGATTCATAATATCGGCAATTTTCTCCTGCAGAATCGGTTCATTTCTAAAAATCTCTTCAGCAAAAACTACGTTTACAAGCGATGGGTTTTTTTCAAAAGCATTAAAGTGACCTTGAAATATTTTTTTTATTCGTTCAAGAGAGCTGTCCGAGTCATCCAATTGCGTTACAAATACCGATTCGCTCTGCTCTTTAAAAAAGTCGAGAATTGCTATCATTATGCTAATCTTATTCTCGTAATGCCTGTATATAGCGGGTTCTGTTATGCCAATCTTTTTTGCCAGATTCTTTATTGTAAACCCTTGTATCCCAATAGTTGAGATTAGTTCTAACGATGCTTCAATTATTTCTTGCTGTCGAGCGGTTAACATGGTATTAGCTGTTTTTGGTTTTTGTGCGTTTAATCATAATCATATTTGCAATGGCAAAAATTATGAACATAACCCCTAGCCATACATGAAGATGAACCACTAAGAGGTTCTCAGGATCTTGATTACTAATATAAAAATATAAGAGGGGAATTGAAGTTAAAATTGTTCCAATAAACCCAATCATTTTAAGTAAAGATACAATTTTCATTTTCATAAGTTTTAGTTATACAAACATTACAACGGGCAAAGTTAGTTTATGTTCACTAACTAACAAGTTTTTTAACACTTTTTATTTATTTTTTTATTCTACTTCCACTTATACTGCTGTTTTATAGGATTTATGAATTTGTATCGGGTTGCTTTAACATTGTTTTTCTCAAGATGATTAATATATTTGTGACTGTTGAAATTAAATCACTATTGTCCGGTAAAAACAAAGTTAAACATTATAGATTCTTCGCTTCACTAAGTTTCGCTCTGAATGACAAATGTTTAGTTTTTAGGGGAGGGCTTGGCTAGCGGCGAAGCCGCTAGCCAAGCCCTCCCCTCCCAAATACAACTCAACGCCCTGTCATTCCGACCGTAGGGAGGAATCTGTAAATATTAACTGGACACCAATGAAATTAAATTTATGATGCAGGTTAAGTACCATATTGTTACAATTTTTTGCCTTGCTATTTTTAGTCAAACCTCTGCGGTGGCTACAAATGCTAATGCAGATTTTATGAGTTTAGGTTACAAGGTAAATACGTCTAATAAATACTATCATATAGTAGAACTATATGCTTCGCTACAAACACAATCCGATAGCGATAGAGTAGTTTTGAAGAATGGAATAGAGATGGTATGCAATGTACAAAAGGTAACGGATAAGTTTGTTTTTTATACCAAATTAGGCGCAACTACTCCCGATTGGATTGAAAGGGGAGAGGTACAGAGTATTCGCTATAAAAGTGGTGAAGTTGTTGACCTTGGAGCCCAAGGGGCTAAAGTGCAAGAGGAAAAGGATTGGCGTTCTGTAAAACTCACGAAGTTCTCGAAAGATGTTGAGGGCCTTGTTAAAGTGAACGATATTGATGTTAGGTTTGAGGCGAAAGACCGAAAAACATATCGAAGTGCCATTGCGCTACAGCGTGGTGCCGAAATTGTGATTATGAAGCAGGCTGCTGCTATGAATGCCGATATAGTTTATATCACCAAGATTAACCACATAAGGGCCTACGGCGAGCCCCCTGTTATAATAATGAATTGCGAAGCTTATCGTAAGCTCTAGCGCTGCGATTTTAGCAGGTGCTGCAGCTGGTTAAAGATACTATCGTATAGCTCGTACATCCTTCTACTTTTCTTTTTCCGAAAAACTTTTAAGCTAAGCTCGTTAAGTCTATGGGCCGCTGTATTTGTCCAGTTTTTCCAAATAAAAACTATATAAAAGCACAGGGGGTAAGCTACTGTGTAGGCTAGAGTATAGGCAGCGCTTTTGGTTATTAGGGCAAAAACTGTGAGCTGAATAATTAGAAACAAGGGGGCTAAAATTAATGCAATAGCAAACCTTACGCTACTAATAAACTGTTTGTCTTTAATTTTTCGGCTAATAAGTTTGGCAAAAGCCACAGGCGGTAAAATGTTTATAAAGGCAGCTAAAAACAGGGGGGAAAGCACTGCAAGTCCAATCGTTGCGGGGAACAGGTTAAATTGTTGCTTTTTTGTCATTGGAAACACAGTGGGGTCAAGTTTTTGTTTATCTAAAAGCATTTTGTACTCTAGCGCATCGGCTGCTAAGAGTAAAAAATCATCGTTATTATTTGCACTAAAATTGTCAATAGCATCAATTATCTTTTTCTGCTTATTAAAGATGTTTGCATGATTTATTGGAATGGCATTTTTTCGCAGCAACCCATTAGCAAACGAGTCAATAAGAACCTTATGTGCCGAGTAGTACTCCTTGTCTTCAATATTAATCATTTCGGGCTTTAGCACGGTTTCAATCTTTTTCATTAAAAGTTTGTAGGCTTTGCCCTGATTCTCTTCGTAAATCCTTACGTATGGTTTAACGCTGAAGGGTTCACCAAAGCGTATATGCAACTTGCTACGAACCTTAATGTAGTTGGTGTAGTCTAACCCAACGGGTACAATTTCGATATCGAGCTCTGGGGCGGCCTCCATGGCTTGGAGGGCAATTCGCGCAATCCCTTTTTTTAGAGGACGAAGTTTTTTTAGCTCGCCATGATTTCCTTCTGGCATTACTGTAAGCCCATTTTGGTTTTTAAGCACGTCAATGGTTTTGCTAAATGTTTTATCGTTGTTCTGAAGGTTTTCGTACCCATCGCGGATGCGATAAATGGGCATTATTTTTAGAAAGAGGAGTATTTTTCTAATTGCGGGTTGCTTAAAAATATCGGCACGAGCCAAAAAAACGGGTTGCCAAGTTTTTACACACAGTATGCCCAATGCATCCATAAGCGCATTTTGGTGGTTGGGTGCAAAAATTAACGAGCTGTCTTTCGGTAGCTTATCAAAACCCTTTACAGTTGTTCTAAAGTAAAAGTGAAAGGCCCAATCAACATATTTTTTTAGAATAAAATACGAGAACGACCATTTTTCAACCTTATCAATTGTTGTGGGCATATCTATATAAATTTGTGATTATTGACCTTGTTTAGCTTAATGGCTTTTTCCCCCAAATACCACCTACTATTAACCCCGATATTATATGCCAAACACCCCACCAAGCGGCAACAAACGCCATGCCACCAAGCCCGTTGAATAGGCTGGGATTAAAAATTAGCACGAGTGCTAAACCAGAATTCTGAATACCCGTTTCAATGGTTAGGGTTCGTCTGTCGGGGCGTGGTAATCTAAATAATGAGCCCAGCGTGAAACCAGTTGCCAGGGCAAGCAGGTTATGAATAAATACTATAAGCAGAATGACGTGGATGTAGTCTAAAAAGAAGTTGAAATTTGATGTTAGGGCACCAGCAATAAAGCCAAAAAATATGAGGAGCGACGCTTTTTTTAGTGGTTTATTGATTTTTTTAGTGGTTTTCGGAAACTTATGGGCAAACCATATACCCAATGCTATTGGGATGCCTAACAGGATGAAAACGGTTTGCATCATCTCCCACATATCAATTTTAATGGGAATAATCATGTCGGCTGTTCCGGAATACAGGCTTCCCCATAAGGCAAAGTTTAGCGGGGTTAGCACTATTGCCGATAGCGTGGCAAATGCGGTGAGGCTAATGGATAGCTCAATGTTGGCTTTGGCTAATGATGAGATGAAGTTCGATATGTTCCCGCCGGGGCAGGCTGCAACCAGTATCATGCCTAAAGCTATGCTGGGTGTAGGTTTAATAATAAGAATAAGCAGGAATGTTAAGGCAGGAAGCGCAACGAATTGAGAAAAGATACCCACGAAGGCCGATTTGGGTTTCAGAACTATTTTCTTAAAATGTTTAACTTTTATTTCGAGGGCAACGCCAAACATTATAAAGGCAAGCGCTATATTCATAAACATAAGCCCACCCTTGCTAAAGTTTAGCCTAATCCAATCGAGTATTTCCATGCCAATCTTAATATGGGTTTGCACATTCCTTACCTTGCCCTGGCTAAGTTCAACTCTATTGCGATCGCTGTAGTACAGGTCAGTACCTTTTTGTATCTCATCGGGCTCACCAGCAATGTCAATGGCTTCGTTACGATTCATGCCTATACGAAGAGCAGAGATGGGGCGTTCGGTTTGGGTAGCCGCCATTTTTTTATTTGTAGGCTTAATTCGTTCTTTAACTCGGATATCAATAATCTCGTTGTTTAAAAAAACTATCTGGTCGGTGGAATAAAAAAACCTTTCAACCATTAGGCTAGTTGTGGGGTTACCAACAATTTTTACTACTTCAACCGAATCCATGCCAATGGTAACATCTTTGAGCAGTTTTATGTAGTTTTGCGCTGGTAAAATGTTTGGAAGTATCGTGAAAGTTAGCAAATAGACGGCTGCAATTACGTTCACTTTAGTCTTTTTAGAGGCTAAGTTTATCATTAATTGTAGGATATCAGGTTAATAAAAATGCAAATTAAAAACAAATGACAGAATTACCTTCTGTCAACAGTATAAATTATTCACAAAATGTTAATATTCCTCACCTAAAATTTTTCGAAGTAGTTTTCCTTGCTCTTCGTACCCTTTTTTTCCTAGCAAAGCGAACATGTTCTTCTTGTATGCTTCAACGCCTGGTTGATCAAAGGGGTTAACTCCCAAGGTATAACCGCTTATGGCGCATGATTTTTGAAAGAAGTACATAAGATTTCCGAGCCAATATTCATTTATTTCGGGAATTTCGATGCTCATGTTGGGTACCTTACCGTCGATATGGGCAAGTGTGGTACCAAGTTGAGCCATTCGGTTTACATCGGAAAGACGCTTACCCGAAATATAGTTTAATTCGTCCAGATTAGCTGAGTCGCTAGGTATTTCAAGTTTTCGTTTGCTGTTTTTTACTGTTATAACGGTTTCAAATATAAGCCTTTCACCCTGCTGAATATATTGCCCTAACGAGTGTAGGTCGGTGGTAAAATTAACGCCAGCCGGAAATATCCCCTTGTTTTCTTTGCCTTCGCTTTCGCCAAAAAGCTGTTTCCACCACTCGGTAATATAGTGTAACTTAGGGGTGTAGTTAACCATTATTTCTGTTTTATACCCATTTTCATAGAGCGCATTGCGAGCGGCTGCGTATAGGCATGCTGGGTTTTCGGTAAGCGGGATATCGAAACCAGTCTGTTTTTCGGCAGCGGCAGCACCATCAATAAGTTTTTGTATGTCGAAGCCAGCAACTGCAATGGGAAGTAGGCCTACAGGTGTAAACACCGAGTACCTTCCACCTATATCGTTAGGAATGATGAATGTACGGTAGTCTTCCTGTGTGGCGAGTTGCCTTAATGCTCCTTTTGATGGATCTGTAATGGCTACAATGCGGGTTGCTGCTTCGGTTTTTCCTACCTTAGCCTCAAGGTGTTGCTTTAAAAGCCTAAACGCAATGGCGGGCTCAGTAGTTGTGCCCGATTTCGAAATTACGATAATGGAGTACGTTTTTTTATCAAGCAGCTCGAGTAGTTCGGAGTGGTACTCCTCGCAGATGTTAAAACCTGCGAAAATTACTCGGGGAGCGTTGCCCTCAATTGACCCTGTAAAGCTATGGCTCAGCGACTCTATAATCGATTTTGCGCCTAAGTATGAACCCCCAATCCCAACTACCACAACCACTTCACTTTTACTTCGTAAGTCGTTGGCCACCCCGTTAATGGTATCAATTTGCTCGGGTGTAATTAATGAGGGTAAATTCAACCAGCCTAGGTAATCACTGCCTTTTCCATTGCCTGCATATAGCGTTTTTATGCTTTGCTCTACGGTGGGCATAAGGCTTTGTACTTGGTCTTCGGTTGCAAATTGGTATATGTCTTCAATGTTAACTCTTAATGTACTCATATTCGTAGCTGTTTATATTCGTTTAGAGTAATTTATCGGTTAGTATTTTCATTTCAACGGCGGGGGCAATGCCTTCGTACAGTATATTGTAAACCGCATGGCTAATGGGCATGTCAATTTTTAACCGTAGGTTAATCTCATAAATACAGTGCGAGGAGTAGTACCCTTCGGCAACCATATTCATTTCAATCATCGTCGATTTAACGGAGTACCCTTTGCCAACCATGGTGCCAAAAAGCCGGTTACGGCTAAATTGCGAATAGCAGGTAACCAGCAAGTCGCCAAGGTATGCCGATGTGCTTGTTTCGCGCTGGCTAGGGTACGATTCTTTTAGAAATCGTTTTATTTCGAGCTGGGCATTGCTTACCAATACGGCTAAAAAGTTATCGCCATACCCAAGGCCATGAGCTATTCCAGTAGCAATAGCATATATGTTTTTTAGCACGGCACTGTACTCCGTTCCGTAAATATCGGTACTTAATATGGTTCTTATGTAGTAGGAGTTAAGGTACGATGCAATTTCGGCAGCACTTTCTTCCTTTTTGCACGAAACGGTAAGGTACGATAGGCGGTTAAGGGCAACCTCCTCGGCATGCGAAGGGCCGCTTATTACCCCAATGTTATCGAATGGAACCTTATGGTACTGATTAAAGTACTCGGCAATGGTGATGTTGTCGTTGGGTATAATGCCCTTTATGGCGGTTACAACAAATTTTTGGTTTAGTGGAACAGTAAGTGGTTCAAGCCATGTTGTTAAAAAGGCCGAGGGTACCACAAAAATGATAATGTCAGATTTTTCTACCACCTCATTAATATCGCTGCTAATAAACAGGTTGTTGAGGTTAAACTTTACGGAACTTAGGTAGTTAGGATTATTACTATGGGCTTTAATGTTATCTATAATGCTGGGTTCGCGGATATACCAATTCACGCTATCAAAATTTTCGTGTATAATTTTGGTAATGGCCGTTGCCCAACTTCCGCTTCCAATTATACCTATGGTTTTTTTTGAATTCATGAGTAATTATTAGCTGTTTATCCAAGTTTTTTATGAAAATAAAGCTCCCCTACCACTTGCAGAATTAGTAGCTAAGGTAGGAAAAATTTTGTTAGGATGTAATCACTGTATCCTGTTGGGTATTTTCTCTTTCGTTTGGTTAAAATTATGGTATGATGGCTTAACCCCAATTATTCATTCGAATAATTGCTGTCTCCAACTGTAACTTAGACGGGGTAACCCGCATAAGCACTCATCTTTTAAAAATTTGAAGAATAATGCGGGTTTGCGATTTTTTGTAACGAGCTGTTTATTACCCACTTATTGTTATTAGGTAGTATTCGACATGTTTTCCTCCGACGAATTATTGCTGTATTCGTCTTGCATTTCGCAAGAGTGTTGTATGTCCTTTACCCTTAGCTGTACGGTTGATACGCCCCTGTATGTATTTTCGCCAATGCTATAGCATACGCTAAAGGATGCCCCTTTTTTAATTTTCTTGTAATGCGAAGCCATTTGAAAGGCAATACCAGGAAATATTTTGGGGCTATTTTCTTGAATTAACGTTAGTTTAAGGTGGTTTCGTTCTTTACCAACCACTCGGCTATCGCCCGCATCATAAACCTTTTCGGAAACAAATAGTGGTGCCATATTACCTGGGCCAAAGGGCTCGAACTGTTTTAGTATTCGATAAAATTTATCGTCTATTTCGTTTAAGTTTATTTTTGCATCGATATCAATTTGCGGGATAAGCATTTCGGGTTTTATATGTTCGCTTACAAATTGCTCGAATCGTTCGATGAAAATAGGAACATTTTCAACCTTCATGGTAAGCCCTGCTGCATACATGTGCCCACCAAAGTTTTCGAGCAAATCGGAGCAGGCCTCCACGGCTTGATACAGATCAAAATCGGGTACCGATCGGGCCGAGCCGGTTGCAAAACCATTCGATTCGGTTAGCACAACGGTAGGTCTAAAGTACGTTTCAATAAGTCGCGAGGCCACAATACCCACCACGCCTTTATGCCACTCGGGATTGTACAGCACCGTTGTTTTTTTGTTTTGTAGGGCAGGGTCGTTTCCAATAATTTCGAGAGCCTCTTGTGTTATGCTCCTGTCAATAAACTTTCGGTCGTTGTTGCACGAATTTATTGCCGAGCCCATTTCGAATGCTGCAGAGTCAGTTTCGGCGCAAAGCAGGTCAACGGCCGATTTTCCCGACTCCATTCTTCCAGCGGCATTAATTCGTGGTCCAATACGAAAAACAATATCGTCGAGTGCTATGTTGTGTCTCTCAACCCCAGCAAGTTTAATTATGGCCTTTAGGCCACGACTAGGGGCTTTGTTAAGTTGAATTAGCCCAAAGTGGCTCAGTATCCTATTTTCATCCACAACCGGGACAATATCCGATGCTATGCTGACGGCAACAAGGTCGAGGTAGGGGTATATTTCTTTTAGCGAAATGCCCTTTAGCTGGCAAAATCCTTGTACAAGTTTAAACCCTACGCCACACCCAGATAGTTCCTTAAAGGGGTAGCTGCAGTCGGGTTGCTTAGGATCGAGTACAGCAGCTGCCTGCGGAATAACATCTCCTGGTAGATGGTGGTCGCAAACAATAAAGTCAACACCCCTCTCCTTGGCATATTCAATCTTTTCAACAGCCTTAATACCACAGTCTAAGGTAATAATCAACGAATAGTTATTCTTAATGGCATAGTCTATGCCAGTGTACGATATACCGTATCCCTCGGCATACCTGTCGGGGATATAGTTGTTCACATCTTTTGAATACTTACGTAAAAAAGAGTAAACCAGCGCCACTGCCGTTGTTCCATCTACGTCGTAATCGCCGTAAACTAAAATTTTTTCTCCCGATTGTAGCGCTTTATCTATTCGGGAAACTGCATCCGCCATTCCTTTCATTAGGAATGGGTCGTATAGCTCCTCGAGGGCAGGCCTAAAAAACTTTCTTGCCTGCTCAAAGGTTTTAATTCCTCTTTGTACCAACAGGTTGGCTAATACCCTGTTTATGTTTAGCGAGGCCATTAAACCTTCTGCAGTGCTGGGGTCTCCAGCTTTTTTATAATTCCATTGCTTTTTCATCAAAACAATAAATAGCGTTCGGGGCTAGGCTAGTTAGCCTTTTGTTATTGCCCATTTTTGAGTGGTAGCTAACATTCTACCGAAACCAAAAAACTTGCCGAAAAATAAAGAACGACTACTTAATATCAACAAAAGCAAATTGTAGCAAAATACTAGAGTTTATTTATTAACCTTGAAATTAGCAAAGGGGAAGGAGCTATTCTTCTCGATGTTATGGTAAACCATGCCATTAGCGTGAGGCGGTGTTTCGTCAATTTGCCTAGGCATTTGGTTACTTTGGTCGAGTGTGCAAATGTGTTGATGCTCACAGAATAGTATATACCCAAAAAATGTGTACTCGCTCTTATTGCATTGCGAGGCTACACAAGGAACCAGCTCCTCATGGTAATTCCTAGCCTTTTTGTAGTTAGCTAAACCAAGGTATTGGTATTTTATGGTTTGCATTTATATGTTGATATTTTTTTGTCATTAGCGTATTGCTCCGAACTGGGGTTGTATTCCTATTCAGGCTTATTCTGTTGGGCTTTTCCTTTGGTAAATTTCGCTTTTAACCACGAATTCTCTCTTGTACACCTTAATGCTCTCTTTGTGCCCATAAAAACTATTTTAAATCAGCATACAAAAGTAGTAAAATGTATTGTGTTTATAAGGTTTTTCTGAAACTATTAAGGGGGTGGGGGGTTAATGCCCACTATTATAGCGACTTATACTTGTTGATTGGGTTAAGCTAAAGTTTAATGCTTGCTGCCTATCAGGAAGTGTTATTTTTGTTATAACCCCAATTATTCATTCGAATAAATACTGTCTCCGACAGCGACTTAGTTGAGCCCAATTTTGTTACCCAAAATTGGATCCAAATAGGTCGGGGTAACCCGCATTTGCATTCATCTTTAACAAAGTTGATGAATAATGCGGGATAATATGATTTTTACTCAGCACTTCGTTTGCTCAATAGGGAATAGGCGCAATAGAGTGTTTCTCGCTAAAAATTAGCTACCTTTGCATGTAAATTTTCAAAATTTTACCCATTATGCTTGAATATAGTGAACAAGAACAGCTACGCCGAGCGTCTCTGGTTGAGATGCGTAAACTTGGTATAGAACCATACCCTGCAGCAGAATTTCCTGTAAGCCATTCGTCACAGGATATTATTGATAATTTCGATTCGTTGTGCGATAAAAAAACGGAACTCTATATTGCTGGTCGTATTATGACTCGTAGAATCATGGGGAACGCATCGTTTTTCGAAATTCAGGATGAGAAGGGAAGGATGCAGGTTTATATCCGCCGCGACGATATTTGCCCCAACGGGGATAAATCGATGTATAATACGGTTTTTAAAAAGTTGCTGGATATTGGTGATATTGTAGGCGTAAAAGGTTTTGTTTTTAAAACCAAAATGGGCGAAATATCGGTTCATGCGCAGGAGCTAACCGTACTTGCAAAAGCATTGCGCCCTCTTCCTATCGTAAAAGAGAAGGATGGTCAAACTTTCGATGCTTTTACCGATCCAGAACAGCGTTACCGCCAGCGTTACGTGGATTTGATTGTGAACCCCAAGGTGCGCGAAACCTTTATTATGCGCAGCAAGATAGTGAATACCATGCGCGATTTCTTTAACTCGAAGGGTTATCTCGAGGTAGAAACTCCAATACTTCAGCCAATTCCTGGGGGGGCGGCTGCTAGGCCTTTTACTACTCATCACAACGCTTTAGATATTCCGCTTTACCTCCGTATTGCGAATGAGCTGTACCTAAAACGCCTTATTGTTGGTGGTTTTGATGGGGTTTACGAATTCGCAAAAGATTTTCGAAACGAGGGGATGGATCGTACGCATAATCCAGAGTTTACCGTAATGGAAATCTACGTTGCCTACAAGGACTATTTCTGGATGATGAATTTTACCGAGGAGATGATAGAACGTGTTGCCCTAGCCTTACACGGAAAAACTAAGGTAACCGTTGGCGATAAAGAGATAGATTTTAAGCGACCATTTAAGCGGGTAACCATGACCGATGCCATAAAGGAATATACGGGTTACGATATTTCTGGCAAAAACGAGGAGGAGCTTCGTAAAAAATGCAAGGAGCTAGGTATAGAAGTTGATGAAACCATGGGCAAAGGCAAGCTTATTGATGAGATTTTTGGTGAGAAATGTGAGCACCATTATATTCAACCAACATTTATAACAGACTATCCAATTGAGATGTCGCCTTTGTGCAAGCGCCATAGAACCAACCCAGAGCTTACCGAGCGCTTTGAATTAATGGTAAACGGTAAGGAGATCTGCAATGCCTATAGCGAGCTTAACGACCCCATCGATCAGCTAGAGCGTTTTCAAGAGCAGGTGGGGCTTAGCGAAAAGGGTGACGATGAGGCCATGTTTATTGACCACGATTTTGTGCGTGCGTTAGAATACGGAATGCCAACCTGTTCGGGCATGGGTATTGGTATCGACCGTTTAACCATGCTTTTAACCAACCAGTCGTCAATTCAGGATGTGCTATTTTTTCCACAGATGAAACCAGAGCCTAAAACCCGTAAAGATTCGCCAGAGGCGTTTGCAAAAATTGGTGTTGCAGCGGAATGGGTGCCTGTTTTACAAAAAATGGGCCATTCAACTGTAGCTTCATTACAAGGGTTAAAACCAGGTAAGCTGTTTAACGACATTTGTGGGTATAATAAGAAGAATAAATTGGGCCTAAAAAACCCAACCATTGAGGAGGTAACCCAGTGGGTTGAAGGGTAGTTTTCTATATAGATATTAGTGAAAATTGCCGATACGTTACATGTTGTATCGGCAATTTTTTATAGTTTACAATGGTGTTCAAGTAGCTATAATGGGTTTGGTTTTTCAACCTGAATTTCAACCTGTTTTAAATCGTTCCAAAAATTTGGGTACGATCTGGATACTGCCCGCGGGTTTTCGATAGAAATCTTACACCCATTAACGGTTAGTGCCGATAGTGCCATTATTACTCGATGATCGTTAAGCGGTTTAAAATCAATTACCTTGTCTTTTGGTATTGATGCATCCCCATCGAAAACCATGGTTTTGTAATCGCCTCGTTTTTCGATGGTAAGCGTGGCACCAACCTTTTTTAATTGCGATTGTAGTGCCATTGCTCTTTCGGGCTCTAGGCTATTCATTACTTCAATTCCCGAAAACCTAAAGGGTAAGTTTAGGGCAACGCAGGTAGTAACCATGGTTGGAATTAGGTGTGGGTTATTCGAAAAATCGTAAACAAACTCCTTGATTTTACGCTTAATCTTGGTTAGCTTAACACCAGAATCTGTTGGCGTTGTTTTAACTCCAAGCGGCTCAAACAGCTCCTTAACAATAGCGTCGCTTTGTACGCTGTCGGGTTCAATACCGTTAATGGTAAGCTCTGCTTTGTCGGCAATGGCAACCATTTGGTACCAGTAGCTTGCCGAAAGCCAATCGGCTTCAACGGTCATGGCCGAACCATCATTTAAATGGTGTTCAATCAGCATTTCATCCTTATTCCAGTTGGTGTTTACCCCTAGGTATCTAAGTAATTTCAGTGTTTGATTAATGTAAGGTGACCTAATTATTTGATTTTTGAGCGCTACAGCATCATCCGATGTTAACGTGGGGGAAATTAGGAGAGCGGTTGAAATAAACTGGTTGCAGATAACCGCATCAACCCGTGTGATGGGGCCTTTTATACCCTTGCCAATAATTTTAAGCGGGGGGAACTCTTCCCGTATAATATACTTAATATTGATACCCTGGCTTTGAAGCAAGTCAATTACATCGCCAACGGGGCGTTTATGCATTTCTGCCGAACCGGTTACTATCCAGTCACCCTTAAAGTAGGTTAAGAATGCCCTTATCAAACGGATGGCCTTGGCTGGCCGCCCTGTGTCGAGGGCTATTTTACCCTTTTTTATCTTTTCGTCAAAAACTCTAATGGCATCCTTTTCGGAAATCGATTCGATGTCGAACTTCGAGTTCTTTAGCGCATTTATTGTAATATCCCTATTGCTAATGTTCTTTGAGGGCGATAGGGTAATAGTGCCGCATAAATCGCTTTTCGGCTTAGCTAGTGTATAGGTTTCCATGGCTATGATTTTATGTTTGTCCCAACAATGGACAAAGTTACCAAAAAAGGTTATACAACATAGAGAAAAGGTGCTTGTTTTGCCATTGTAACTTCTTACTGTCTGTATACGAGGCATTTAACGGTCAGGGTTGATGCCCCAGTTTATTGCTGTTCGGGAGCTTAGGGATGCAGACTTTTATGATGCTCAGAAGGGATGATATTGTATTCTACTTACATTATTATATACTAGTTAGCACCGATGAACAATAGTTGCATTTGTGGTTAGCGAATGTTAGTGTTTTTGTTGCAATACGCTAACCTAAACACCTGACAATCAGCGTAATTATGCTGTAAAACACTGCAATGTTATATAGCATAACAATAAGCAAAGAAATGTCATAGTTTTCAGGGTTTGTTATTACATATATTTGCAAATATTTTAATATTTACAGCCGATAATATGAGAAGAGTTATACCAGCAATACTATTTGCTTTTCTTTTTATACCAAATTTAGCCCTATCGCAGGATAAATACTCCACTGCTCGATTAAAATTTGATACCCGTTTCGATTTTACGGGTAAAATACCAACCCATGATAGCTTATCGCCATTATCAAGTTTTGATGGCAAGTACTTAAATATTCTACTTGAGGGAGAGATCAACGATAAGTTTTCGTACAACTATCGGCAGCGGTTGATTTTAGATAGCAAGCCTAACTATCAAAGTTTCTTTAATGCAACCGATTGGTTATATCTTTCTTATAAAATAAGTAAGAACTTCACCATATCAGGAGGTAAACAGGTAGTTGCCATAGGTGGCTATGAGTATGATGCTGCACCAATTGACTTATACCTTTGGTCAACTTTCTGGAATAATGTTACTTGCTACCAAATAGGGGGTACGGTAAGCTATAAACCAGCTAACGATAAGCATAGTGTTGGGTTTCAGGTTACAAATTCGCCATTCTCAACCCAATCTCTTCAGGGTATCTATTCCTATAATCTAATTTGGCATGGTGATTTTAACGCGTTTAGTACCATCTATTCTCTGAATAGGATAGAGGTTGAGAAAGGGCATTACATTAATTACATTGCCCTGGGCAATAAATTTAGTATAAATAATTTCTCCGTTGAGGTTGATCTAATGGATAGATTTTTTGACCATCAGAGTAATTTGCTTGAAGATTATACTGTTATTGGTAATTTGAAGTATGCAGTAAAAGACAAGCTAAATCTATTTATTAAGGCTGGGTACGACCAGAATAAAGCGCAGCAGCCTACCGCAACATTTATTTACGATCGATACGTTTTACCTGGAACGGAGCATCTTTTCTACGGAGCAGGGATAGAATTTTACCCAATAAAAGATAGTGATAATGTACGGATACACGCCCTGTGGACTTCAAATAACGACATATTACAGTACCATACGTTTAACATTGGGGTTCGTTGGCAAATGGATGTTTATAAAAAATAGTTACCCTACAAAAATCAGCTTATGACTTTAAAATCATTTAAATTCCTTACAAGGCGAAGAATAGAGGCGGGTGTATTCCTACTGCTTTTCTTCGCGACGTTTACCTTTATTGGTAACAGAATGGGCCTGTCGAATATGCTCAACACCATTATGCAAACCTCGTACAGCCTATTAATCGAAACTGTTTTATACATTATGGCGATAACGGTGCTATCGGGAGCTTTGGGCAAGCTGTTAATAGAGTTTGGGGTGGTTCGACTACTAGAGGTGATGTTGAAACCATTGATGAGACCAATTTTTAATCTGCCGGGTGTTGCAGCGTTGGGTGGGGTGCTAACATTTTTATCCGATAATCCTGCAATTATTAGCCTTGCAAACGAGAAGCATTTTAACCAGTATTTCAAAAAGTACCAGCTAATATCTCTCACCAACTTTGGAACAGCATTTGGGATGGGGTTGGTTGTAATAATTTTTATGGCCGGTAGAGGCTTTGGTTTTGCTGCAATTATTGGATTTGTAGGTGCTATTATTGGCAGTATTATTTCAACAAGATTGATGCAACGCTTTACCATTAAGAAGTATCCAGAACTAGAAACGGAACTGGTTGAGGGGGGAGATGAGCAAAAGATTTCGTTTAAATCTGAAGGTAGTGTTTTTTTAAGAGGATTAAACTCAATACTCGATGGTGGTAAAATGGGTGTTGACCTCGGCCTCGCCATTATTCCAGGGGTACTAATTATTTCAACATTTGTTATGATGCTTACCTTTGGCCCCAGCGCCGAGGGGTATACAGGACAGGCTTATGAGGGGATAGCGTTACTTCCCTATTTAGCCCAGAAGGTTAACTTTATATTCGATTGGCTCTTCGGGTTTAAGCATCCAGAGCTAATAGCATTCCCAATAACTTCTCTCGGAGCGGTTGGTGCTGCGCTTGGTTTAATACCAAAGTTTCAACAGGCAGGCTTAATCGATGGTAACGCCATAGCAGTATTTACCGCAATGGGTATGTGCTGGAGCGGTTTTTTAAGCACCCATACAGCAATGCTCGATTCGCTAGGTTACAGAAAACTTACAGGAAAGGCTCTCCTTTCACATACAATAGGGGGTATTATGGCAGGGGTAGCGGCACACTGGATTTTTGTTTTAGTAAGCCTGCTATTTTAACCCGCATTATTCATCAAATTTGTTAAGGATGAATAGCAAATGTGGGTTAACTTGGTATAGCTCTATTTGCCTTTCCTTTCGGCGGGAAGGGCAAATAGAATTTCGATAAGGTCTAAAATTCAGAGCAAACATAGCTATTTGCTTGTATCCAAGGGTTACCCCCTATAGCTAAAATCGGTCTTGTGCTTTTTTGCCCTGTTGTTAATATTATTCAAATATAGTATGTTTGCTTAATAATTACACGGCTAATTTCATGGGGATTAAGCTGCTATATTAACCCGCATTATTTGTCAAACTTATTAAAGATGAATGTAATTGGGGAGTAAAGGGATCATTTCTTTAGGTAAAACCATATTTAAATGGATTATAAAAGAGCAATACCTAGGATTTTAGTGCTGCTATGCATCTCACTAGTTCTAGCTACTTCATGCAAAACATCAAAAAAAACACCTGCTAAACCTGTTGATATTACTTTGGAAGCTGAGGAGTTTGATGGGTTTTACCAAAAATTCCATGCAGACACCATTTTTCAAAAGTCTAGAATTAAGTACCCCTTACAAGGGCAAAAATACGATGGGATAAGTCGAACCCGTTGGACTAGGGATGATTTTGAATTGATAACAACAAAGGTATACGATGTAGATACTACCGAGTATAAGGTACACTATCAGAAGAGCGAAACTGAATTTATTCAAAAAGTTTGGATTGAAAATTCAGGGTATCTATCGGAGTATAAATTTAAGCTAATCGGTAATAAATGGTTTTTAGTATCCGCAGTAGAGCAAGATATTTAAGGGGATAGAATGCTATCCTAGTGTTTAGGTTCTAATCGTCTTGAGCCTCTCTTTCTCTCTGTTTTTCTATAGCATCATCTAGTCTTTTTTGTGCTATTTTATGTTTTTTCTTCACGTCTTTCAGCTTCTTTTTATTCTTTTTTGCGTTGGTCTTGCCCTTAGTAATTAGTTTAATCGATTTTTTATAATCTCTTGTAGCTGTTCTAACATTTCCTTTTACCTCTTTTATCTCGGTTTTGTATTGTGTGGAAATTTCCTTTAGCTCTGCCCTTGCTGCTGCTTTTTCCTCCCTGTCCTTCGATTTCCTTTTCTTTGATAACTTCTTCTTTCTTCTCTCGTAAGCCTTAGTTAGTTTCTTCTGCTGTTTTGTAAATGTCTTTCTTTCACTTTTCGACGATTTTTTTAGGGCTTTCCCCTCAGCTCTCATTTGAATGCTTTCTTGAATTTTGGATTGTGTATCGTCAATTCTTTTGCTGGCTTTTTCAAGACCCTGTCTGTAACGAGCAACTCTATCAATCTTTACAACCTCCTGTGCTTGTAGTTGCATACTAAGTAGCAATGTTGTAAAAACTGCAAAAATCAATCTTTTCATAAGGATATATCAAATGGGATAGGGAAATCCTATCACACAAACATAAAAAAATTATCTAAATAATTTTTGTTGGTAACAATTTATTTTTTGCTTAAACTTGAAGTTAGAATACTTAACACCCAATTATTTTTGATGATTGCCCTTTCTTCCATCGAGAAAATCTCTGACGCTATTGGTTTTAACGCTTTTGGCGTATCAAGGGTTACGTTGCTTCATAATAAAAAGGAGATACTTAGCCATTGGCTTTCCGAAAACATGAATGGTGATATGGGGTATATGGCTCGTAATGTGGATAAGCGCCTGAATCCTGCCCTTTTAGTCGAGGGTGCAAAATCAGTTGTTTCCGTTTTGGTTAGCTACTACGCGGGTAGCCCTTCCATAGCCACCAATGCTCCCAAAATTTCACGTTATGCCATTAGTGCCGATTACCATACTACCATTAGGCAAATGCTATGGCAAATGCTCGATATGCTGCGTCAGCAGTTTGGCCCAATTGCGGGGCGGGCTTTTGTCGATTCGGCACCTGTACTCGAACGGGCATGGGCGCAAAAGGCAAGTCTGGGTTGGATTGGAAAAAACGGAATGCTCATAAACCCTAACTTGGGTTCGTACACGTTTATTGGGCAGCTTATTGTTGATGTAGATATTGAGCCATCTACTGCGGAGCAGCCCAACCGATGCGGAACTTGTACCCGTTGTATCGATGCATGCCCCGCTGGGGCAATTATTAAGCCTGGCGTTATTGATGCCCGTAAGTGCATATCGTATTTAACCATCGAAAAGCGGACGCCCTTAACTGACAAAGAAAAATCATCGTTAAAGGGTTGGTGCTTTGGCTGTGATATTTGCCAAGAGGTTTGCCCCTGGAATAGTGAGCTAACCGTCAGTTCAGATCTAAAAATTAAGCCAAAAACCAGCATCACTCAGCTTTCTCCCGATGATATCAGGGGGTTAACATCACATCAATTTGATGGTATTTTTAAAGATACGCCTGTTAGTAGAGCCGGATATGACCAGTTTATGCTAAATTGCAAAGGCGAGTAGATTTAGCATTTTTCGCCTAATTGATAAGTGTATTATTCATAATTCAATAGTAATTATACTTTTATGGAACAGAAGGACATCAACCTAACCCTAAGCACAGGCCAAAAGATTTTCGCATGGTATGCTAACCAGCCAATTGCACCACGGGCGGTTATCTGTTTAAGCCATGGTTGGGGCGAGCACTCGTTGCGCTATGCCGATTGGGCTAAGCGGTTTGTCGATAACAATTACGCATTTATCGCATGGGATCACTATGGGCATGGGCAATCCGATGGCAAAAAAGGGCATATTCCCAATTACAACGTTTTTATGGAGGAGATAACGCTAATTATACAGAAGGCCAGACAGCTGTTTCCATCTGCTCCTGTTGTACTTTACGGGCATAGCATGGGTGGTAACATAGCCATTAATTATGCTTTAAGAGCGAATAATATCGACCTGCTTATTGCCACGTCGCCATGGATAAAGCTAACCAATGAGCCCTCTGCAACTTCGCGCTTTTTTGTTAAAATCCTCAATAGGGTAGCACCAGGGTTGCAGATAAAAGCACCTGTAAACCCTAGCGGTATGTCTCATAGCAAGCCTGTGGTTCAACATTATAAAACCGATCCGCTTAACCATGGTAAAATCTCACCCTGCTTATTAACCGAGGTTACCAATGCGGGTAACTATATTATTGATAATATTTCAGCGCTCAGCAAGCCATTACTGCTTCTTCATGGCGATGCCGACCCAATTGCATCGTATAAGGCCGCAGCTCAGCTACACGAAAAGTGTAACACTTGTAGCTTTATACCTTTTAAGGATATGTATCACGAGTTGCATAATGAGGATCAAGCTAAAGAGCAGGTGTTTGGAATTATACGCGAGTGGCTTAGCGGTAATTTAGGCGAGCAGTACTAAAAATCCGATGTATGCGTGTAACCATTAAAAGGCTCAAGAGTAAGCTATACGACGAGAGTAAGTTCAGGATATATGTTAACAGGAACAAGGTTGCCACGTTACAAGAAAATCAATCGCAAGAAATTGAGATTGAAGAAAGTCCCATTACCATTGAGGCTAGGTTTAATTGGGTGGCAAGCAAAAAGTTAACCCTAAATGTGAACGATGGTGATATTATTGAATTTTTGCCAAACATGATATTTAGCAAGATGGGTATTATTCTACCTTCGCTAATTGTTATTTTGTATATGCTTGCTGCAAATTTAGAAACTCTTTGGCTTAAATGGTCTTTTGGTGCATTGCTAGCGGTTGATTTATTACTGATTTTATACGTACTTGTTATTGCTCGCAGAAAATGGATTTATGTTAATCATATTAAGCAAAAATAACCTATTTATGCATAATGGTTACAGCATAATATTATTTATATATTAAATAATGAACTATCCTTTCAGAACAATTATTGATGTAAAACCTCTTCCGGTTAGTATCGATTATAGCACGCCTTTGCTCATGCTGGGGTCATGCTTTACCGATAACATTGGGAATATTTTGGTTGAGCGTAAGTTCCCAGTGCTGGTCAACCCCTTTGGTGTGGTGTATAATCCGGTATCGGTTGCGTTGGTGCTAAACCGAATTTCTGATGGAATCCCGTATATCGAGAGCGATCTTCAGAATAGAAATGATCAGTGGTTTAGTTTCCATCATCACACCAGCTTTTCTAGCCACAATCAGGCCAAATGCCTTAAAAACATTAACTCGTCGCTTGCTAAGGCTCATAGGCTTTGGAATAAGTCCGACAGGTTAATTATTACACTCGGTACTGCCAGGGTTTATCGATACAACGAGACCAGTAAACCAGTAGCCAATTGCCATAAAATACCTGCACGAGAGTTTACACACGAGCTGCTTACCGTAAACGAGATAGTAGGGGAGTGGAACGATTTACTTAACAAGCAATTTGCTAGCAAACCAAGCCTAAGGGTACTATTTACTGTGAGCCCAGTTCGTCATTGGAAAGATGGGGCAGTAGGCAATCAAATTAGCAAGTCAACACTTTTGCTGGCCATTAGCCAGCTGGTTAGCATGTTTCCCCATAATGTTTTCTACTTCCCATCGTACGAAATAATGATGGACGACCTGCGCGATTACCGCTTTTATGCCGACGATATGCTGCATCCCAACTCGCAGGCAGTTAGATATATTTGGAAGCGCTTTGCTTCGTCAGTTTTATCGAACGAAGCGGGTGGGCTTTTAGCCGAGATTGAAAAATTACAAAAGGCAGCTAACCATAAACCTTTTAATATTCAATCCGATGAATACAGGAAACATGTAGCTTTAACGTTGGATAAAATTACTGCATTTGTGAGCAAGCATTCTGCCATAGATTTTTCGGAAGAAATTTCAAATCTTAAAAATAGAACTATTTAGGTTTTGTTGTTTTTCCACTTCAAATTGGATGTATACCGCTTGTTTTGCTAGTTTAGGTGGTCGTAAAAAAGTATTCGCATCTCATAAACAAAACAGCTATTTTTTCGTTAGTTTGTATTGTTCGAAAACAAACACAGCTAATTTTGCCAATATGGAATATGAATTCACTGATGTACTTATAGCCTTTGGATTAACCCTTTTTGCAGGTTTATCAACAGGTATAGGTAGTGCAATTGCTTTTTTTACAAAGCAAACAAATACCAAGTTCCTGTCGGTTGCGCTAGGTTTTTCGGCGGGTGTAATGATATACGTATCGTTTGTTGAGATTTTTTTTAAGGCCAAGGATTCACTGGTTGAAGCCATTGGGTACACTAATGGGTGGTGGTTAACTGTAGCCTCGTTTTTTGGTGGCATTATGCTTATTGCCATTATCGATAGGCTAATTCCCTCCGCAGAAAACCCCCATGAAATTAGGATGGTTGAGGAGGTTAACCAGAAAGCACCCAAGGATGCTAAGCTAATGCGGGTGGGGGTTTTTACAGCTTTAGCCATTGCCATTCACAACTTCCCCGAGGGGCTTGCAACCTTTATAGCCGCCCTTACCGACCCTGCGCTTGGTGTTGCCATTGCGGTAGCCATTGCCATCCATAATATCCCCGAGGGTATTGCCGTATCTGTTCCAATATACTATGCAACAGGTAATAGGCGTAAAGCTTTTACGCTGTCGTTTTTATCGGGATTGGCCGAACCCCTTGGGGCATTGGTAGGCTATTTTATTCTTATGCCTTTCCTTACTGAGCTAACATTTGGTATTCTGTTTGCGGGCGTTGGGGGCATCATGGTTTTTATTTCACTAGACGAACTTTTACCGGCAGCACGTGAGTACGGCGAACACCACCTATCAATATATGGATTAATAGGTGGCATGGCCGTAATGGCTGTCAGCCTGCTGCTGTTTATTTAGCCTAGATTATCGTGTTCAGTTCTGCGAATAATCTCCTCCTGCAATGCTTCGCCCAAATCGTTAAAGTAGTCGGAGTAACCCGCAACCCTTACAATTAAATCTCTATGTTTTTCGGGATTTTTTTGTGCATCGCGGAGCGTTTCAACGTTTACAACGTTAAACTGTATGTGGTGGCCATCGAGCGTGAAATAGGTACGAACCAATGCTGCTAACTTATCTAGCGCCTCATTTGTTTCGAAGAATGAGGGCGAGAATTTCTGGTTCAGCAATGTACCGCCAGTTTTTATATGGTCAATCTTGGCAGCCGATTGCAGCACGGCGGTTGGCCCTTTATGGTCGGTACCTTGTACGGGGCTTATACCCTCGCTAAGGGGCTCGCTGGCTAGGCGCCCATCGGGCATGGCACCAATAACACTTCCAAAGTAAACGTGGCAGGTTGTGGGTAGCATATTTATGCGGAAAGTTCCACCTCTAGCCGAAGGGCGACCAGTTACAGCGTTGTGGAAACTGTTAAACACCTTAACCGCATTTTCATCTGCATAGTCATCATTATTTCCCCATTTGGGCGTATCGTAAACCAATTTTCTTCTAAAGTTATCGTGCCCATTAAAATTATCTGATAATGACCTCATCACCTCCTCAAGCGAGATTTCCTTATCATCAAAAACCCATTTTTTTATTGATGTTAAATTGTTGGTTATGCTTCCCAATCCAACGCCCTGTATGTAGCTAGTGTTGTATCGAGCACCACCAGCGTTGTAGTTCTTCCCTTTTTTTATACAGTCGTCAACCAATATTGATAAAAACGGAACGGGTAGGTGCTTAGCGTATAGCTCCTCTATTATGTTGTTTCCATTAATTTTTATGTCAATAAAATGGTTTAGCTGTTTCTCGAAAGCAGCATAAAAATCGTCGTAAGTTTTAAAGCTCGATGCTTTGCCCGTTTCAATTCCAATCTGCTTCTTTGTGCGTGGGTCGTAGCCATTGTTCATGGTAACCTCAAGTACTTTATTTAGATTGAAATAGCCCGATAGGGTATAGGCCTCGGTTCCAAAAGCACCCGTTT
>Ga0265295_1002076_pt1 | contig 33029 bp, 26 predicted proteins | sample Munlansysbiofilm_FD_192503 | JGI IMG/M metagenome (GOLD analysis project Ga0265295, IMG submission 192503) | Leachate microbial communities from a municipal landfill in Southern Ontario, Canada - Methane capture system biofilm | ecosystem: Engineered > Solid waste > Landfill > Unclassified ... | reverse complement strand
GACAATTTGGGATTGTCGAAGTATAAAGAATTTATTCATTTTGGTCTGACTTCTCAAGACATCAACAATACCGCTACTCCAATTTTATTAAAAAGAGCCCATCAAGAAGTCATGGAGCCTCTTTTGGCACAAGTTGTTGATGAGATAACTAAAAAAGCTCATGCTTTCAAAAATGTTCCAATGTTGGCACACACACACGGACAACCCGCCTCTCCCACTTCTCTTGGAAAAGAAGTTTATGTATTTGCAGAACGCTTGAAAAACCAAATTACTCTGCTAAAACAAATTCCTTTTATGGGTAAATTTGGTGGAGCTACTGGAAATTTTAACGCACACTTTGTGGCTTATCCAAAAATTGACTGGGTTGGTTTTTCAAACAATTTTTTAGAAAAACATTTGGATTTAATTCGCATGCAAACAACTACGCAAATTGAACATTACGACATGATGGCAGCGTATTTTGATGCATTAAAAAGAATCAATACCATTTTGCTAGATTTCGATAGAGACATGTGGACTTATATTTCAATGGAATATTTCAAGCAACGCACTGTTGCTGGCGAAGTTGGATCATCGGCAATGCCACACAAAGTAAACCCCATTGATTTTGAAAACTCAGAAGGGAATTTAGGAATTGCCAATGCGATGTTTGAACATTTATCTTCAAAATTGCCCATTTCACGTTTGCAAAGAGATTTAACCGATTCAACGGTCACCCGCAACATTGGTGTTCCCCTTGCTCATAGCCTTATTGCATGGAAATCATTACTCCGTGGTCTGGGTAAATTAGAATTAAACCAAGCTGCTTTGCACCGTGATTTAGAAAAAAACTGGGCCGTTGTTGCCGAAGCCATTCAAACCATTCTTCGTCGCGAAAACTATCCAAATCCATACGAAGCGCTGAAAGAGCTTACACGCGGCAAATCAGGCATCAACAAGGAGAGTTTGCATGCTTTTGTCGACGGTTTAAAAGTAAGTGATGCCGTTAAAACAGAATTAAAATCCATTGATCCACACAACTATACTGGATTAAATTTTATTGATTAAAATGAAGGGATTTAAACGCATATTGTATTGGCTTAAACCATACACAGGTCGACTTACATCCATTGTCGTTCTGAATGTTTTTTCCATTGGATTTTCGATATTTTCGCTGACTCTCTTGGCTCCTTTTTTAATGCTTCTTTTTGACAAAATGCCTTTGGTTCTCGAAAAACCAGATCTCATCTTGACAAGTGACGCCGTTATTCAAACATTTTATTATTACACCAGCTACATTATTACTCATTATGGAAAAGAACAAGCCTTGCTCTTTATTTCGGGATTGGTTTTTGTTGCATTTATTTTGAAAAACGGCTTTAATTATTGGGCAAACTGGCTATTGGTTCCTACTCGAAATGGCGTTGTCCGAGATATGCGAAACCAACTATTTCACAGCATTCTCATTCTTCCGGTTTCCTTTTTCTCTTCTCAAAAGAAAGGTGATATTATCTCGCGTTGCATGAGCGACGTTCAGGAAGTAGAAGTGATGATTTTGCGTTCATTGCAACAAATTTTCAGAGAACCGCTCACCATTCTTCTGTATCTGATTTGCCTCTTTTTTATCAGTGTTAAGTTGACGCTTTTTGTATTGGTGCTACTTCCCCTAGGAGGATCCATCATCGGATTGATTTCCAGAAAATTGAGAAAAAGATCACTAGAAGCCAAAAATCAAATGGGAAGTTTGCTTTCGATGATTGAAGAGAGTATTTCCGGACTTCGTGTAATCAAGGCTTTTAATGCAATTTGGTCGGCCGAAAAAGTATTTCGTAAAAAAAATAAAAAATACACAAAATTGATGATTAAAATCTACCGAAAAGTCGATTTATCATCCCCCATGAGTGAATTTCTGGGAACCATTTTGGTTATGATAATTATGATATATGGTGGCAGCATGGTTCTATCTGGCGAAAACAATCTTACCGCCGAACTTTTCATCACCTATATTGCCCTGTTTTCACAAATTATCAATCCTGCCAAAACTATATCGGTGGCCTCTTACAATTTCCGCAAAGGAATGTCGTCGCTCGATCGCATTGATTGGATTTTAAATGCCGACGAACGCATTACTGAAATCAAAAATCCAAAAAAAATGGAGCATTTCAAAACCGACATCGTTTTCGACCAAGTCAGTTTTGCCTACGATACCGAAAATGTTTTAAAAGACATTAATATCAAATTAGAAAAAGGAAAAACTTACGCTATTTGCGGACATTCTGGAGCTGGAAAGACCACCTTTACCGACCTTCTACCCAGATTCTACGATGTTAGCAATGGAGAAATTAGAATTGACGGAACGCCCATTAAAGAAATGGCTATCTACGATCTTCGAAATCTCTTTGGAATTGTAACACAAGACACCGTTTTATTTAACGATACAGTTTTTAACAACATCGCTTTTGGCAAACCTGAAACATCTGAAGAAAAAGTAAGAGAAGTAGCCGAAATTTCTAATTCGATGGAATTTATCAAAGATATGCCAGAAGGACTTTATACGAATATTGGCGACAGAGGCGTAAAACTATCGGGCGGACAGCGTCAGAGAATCAGCATCGCCAGAGCATTGCTCAAAAACCCACCTTTACTGATTTTAGACGAAGCCACATCTGCTCTTGATACCGAATCAGAACAATTGGTTCAAGATGCCTTAAACAAGGTTTTATCCGACCGAACTGCAATTATTATTGCACATCGCCTATCAACCATCAAAAAGGCAGATTTAATCTTGGTATTTGACGGAGGCAAAATTGTAGAAACAGGAAACCACCAGGAATTGGTCGAAAAAGATGGAATTTATCGAAAAATGCTTGAAATGCAATCTGTTTTTCAAATTGATGATTCAAATTAACAAATTCATTTTCAAAACATTACGAATAAAACTGAAAAATTATCAGTAAATAAAATCAAAAAACAACAGCAAACCATTATAATCTTTTTATTTTTGCATTACTAAAAAAAATAATTCTATGAAACTAAATGAAATTTTGACGATTGTTGGCAAGAGTGGTTTATACAGTTTAGTAAGCCGATCAAAAAGCGGAATCATTGTTCAGTCGTTAACTGACAACAAACGCTTTCCTGTATTTGGAAATGACCGAGTAAGTTCGCTGGAAGAAATTACCATGTTTGGAAACAGCGAAGACTTAACATTAAAAGCAATTTTCAAAAACATTTTCAAGGCGGAAAATGGTGGAAAAGCAATTAATCCTAAATCAAGTAACGAAGAGCTAAAATCGTATATGGAGAAAGTTTTTCCAGATTACGACAAAGATAGAGTATATGTTTCCGACATGAAAAAACTTTTTATGTGGTACAATCAAATGCACGATAATAACCTACTGGTTTTTGACGAAAACGAAGAAGATTCGGGCGAGGTTAAAACCGAAAATGAATAAATAGAAAGTCCGTTAATTCGGACTTTTTTTATTATCATTGCAAAACGTTCAAAAAGAGAAACCGATGCTAAAACGCACATCTGATTTTAAAGTAATTCGCACTAAGTCTTTAAACGAAGAAAACTTTGTGCTTGATTTGTTGTGTCCCGATAAAGAGTGTAACTTCAATCCAGGGCAGTTTGTCAACGTCAGTGTTGAACATTCAAAAACAAGCTTCCTCCGACGTCCCATCAGTGTTCACGACTTCCGCAAGTCGGAAAACATTTTGAGTTTATTTGTTCAAATTGTGGGAGATGGCACACGTCAACTCTCATTGCTAAGTGAAGGCGACAAAGTGAGTTTGATTTATCCTTTGGGAAATCAATTTAGCTATTCTGAATCAAAAAAACCTTTGCTTATTGGTGGCGGTTGCGGTGTTGCACCTCTTTTATTTTTGGCTCGAAAAATGTCGGAAACAGGCGTTAAACCAGATATTCTAATTGGTGCTCGTTCGTTGAAAAACATTCTACTTTTGGAAGAATATTCTACTTTTGGCAAGGTTTTCACCATAACAGAAGATGGAACGCATGGAGAAAAAGGGATGGTTACACAACATTCACTTTTTGAGAATTTGAAAAAATACGACAAAATTTTCGTGTGTGGTCCAAATGCTATGATGAAAGCCATTGCCAAAGTTGCTCAACTGGAAAATATCAATTGTGAAGTCTCGTTAGAAAACACCATGGCGTGTGGCATTGGAGCCTGTTTATGCTGTGTTGAAGACACTGTAAAAGGACATGTTTGCGTTTGTACCGAAGGTCCTATTTTTAATATAAAAGATTTAAAATGGTAGATTTAAGCATAAAAATTAAGGATTTACATTTTAAAAATCCCGTTATGACAGCCTCTGGAACATTTGGTTACGGCACTGAATTCGAAGACTTTATGAATATCTCAGATTTAGGAGGCATCATTGTAAAAGGAACAACGCTTCATCATCGCGAGGGAAATCCATATCCTCGAATGGCCGAAACAGCTTCGGGAATGCTAAATGCAGTAGGTTTGCAGAATAAAGGAGTGGATTATTTTATCGAACATATATATCCTCAAATTCGACATTATCAAACCAATGTTATTGTAAATGTTTCGGGTTCACAGGTGGAAGATTATGTTCAAGTGGCCGAAAAACTCAATGATTTGGAAGACATTCCAGCCATTGAGTTGAATATTTCTTGTCCCAACGTAAAAGAGGGCGGAATGGCATTTGGAACCTCTTGTGCATCGGCTCAAACGGTAATTTCTGAAGTCAGAAAAGCGTACAAAAAGACGATGATTGTAAAACTTTCGCCCAATGTAACCGACATTGTTTCCATTGCAAAAACAGCAGAAGACAACGGAGCTGACGCCATATCACTAATTAACACCCTTTTGGGAATGGCCATTGATGCGGAGAAGCGTAAACCAATTTTGTCAACGGTGACGGGTGGATTGTCAGGACCCGCAGTGAAACCTGTAGCATTGAGGATGGTTTGGCAAGTCAGCAAAGCTGTAAAAGTCCCCATTATCGGATTGGGAGGAATTATGAATGCCCAAGATGCCATCGAATTCTTTTTAGCTGGAGCCACTGGAATTCAAGTGGGTACAGCGAACTTTATTGATCCTGCAATCAGTTCCAAAATTGTTATTGGCATTGAAGATTATCTCAAAAGACATCATTTTAATTCCATTTATGATATTATTGGAAAATTAGAAATGTAATTTGCATAAATTTTGACACCATATACCTTGCGATGAAAAATAAACGAAAAAATGAGATGATGTATGTTACAAAACTTGGTTTTGTAATAAACATTTTTCTCACCATACTGAAGTTTACAGCCGGAATTTTCGGACGAAGTTCAGCCATGATAGCGGATGCAATCCACTCATCGTCGGATATGGTTTCGGATGTTGTTGTTTTGGTTTTTGTTCATTTTTCCAACAAACCAAAAGACGAAAATCACAATTACGGTCATGGAAAATTTGAAACTTTTGCTTCTTTCTCAATCGGACTTATTTTGTTTTTTGTAGGAATCGGCATGCTCTATTCTGCTGTCTTTTTAATTGTAGAAATCCTTCAAGGTACAATCGTTCCGCAACCGGGATTTATTGCTTTGGTCGGTGCACTGATCTCAATAATTGCCAAAGAATACGTTTTTTGGAAAACAATAAGAGTAGGCAAAAAGCATAAAAGTGACGCTATTATTGCTAATGCTTGGCACCACCGTTCCGATGCCTTAAGTTCCATCGCCGCTTTGATAGGGATTTCGGGAGCTTATTTTTTGGGAGAAGGCTTTATCATTCTGGATCCAATAGCCGCTGTTTTGGTCAGTATTTTTATTATTAAAGTGGCATACGAAGTTATTAAACCTGCATATCAAGAACTTCTTGACCAATCCTTGCCTGCCGAAACTGAAAACAGAATTATTGAGATTGTAAGCCGTGTTGAACATGTAGTTCACCCCCACTCTCTTAAAACCCGTAAAATCGGTTCAGATATCGCCATCGAAACTCATATTTATTTACCCGACGAATTCACCATCGATAAATCGCATGACATTACCGAGATTATTGACCAGAATTTGAAAACAGAATTTGGCGAACACACACAGGTTTCTATTCATGTGGAACCACTTTCCTTGAGTTTGAAGGATGACTCTCTAATAGTATAAAATGTTTGGTGAAAACAATAATATTGTGACCGAGTAACCGAGTGAGCAAGTAAGTATGCCCATTCGGCTGATTGAAACGAAAATAAAAAGGAACACGGATAACACAAACTGAACGGATTCTCCAAAATCAAACTTTACGGGACTCCTGAAAACATTGAAAAATTATTTTTCAATAATAAGCTTGATTGTAATCCCTAAAATTAAGCTACTTTTGCAAAAAAAATTCGATGAAAATTAATATCATTACCTTAGGTTGTTCAAAAAACACGGTTGACTCTGAAGTTTTAGCTTCAAATTTCTCAAAAAACGGACATTTTGTCGAACATGAATACACAGACGGAGACGTCATTATAAACACCTGCGGATTTATCAACGATGCTAAGGAACAATCGGTGGACACCATTCTTGCATTTGCAACCTTGAAAAAGAAGAAAAAAATAAAACAACTGATCGTTATTGGGTGCCTTGTTGAGCGATACAAAGCCGACTTAGCGAAAGAAATCACAGAAGTAGATGCTTGGTTTGGCGTTCACGAATGGGATGATATTATCCGCTTTATAAGTCAAAACTCTGCCGAATACACCTTGGTTGACAGAGACTTAAACACACCAAAACATTACGCTTATTTAAAAATATCGGAAGGTTGCAATCGCAGTTGCTCTTTTTGTGCGATTCCATTTATTAGAGGGAAACACGAATCACGAAGCATTGAATCTTTGTACGAAGAAGCACTTAATTTGGCTTCAAAAGGAGTAAAAGAACTTATTTTGATAGCTCAAGATATTACTGTTTATGGGCTTGATTTGTACAATAAACAGATGTTGCCAGAATTAGTAGAAAAACTATCAGAAATTGTGGAAATTAAATGGATTCGTTTGCATTATGCTTATCCGTTGAAGTTTCCCACAAAGATTTTGGAGATGATGAATACCAATCCCAAATTATGTAAATATTTAGACATTCCATTGCAACATATTTCCGATCATCTTTTAGAAAGCATGAACCGCGGACATGACCAAAAAGTGACCAAGGATCTTATAGAACAAATAAAAACAAGAGTTCCCGATATTGCCATACGAACCACTTTTATCGTAGGTTATCCAGGAGAAACAGAAAATGATTTTAAAGACTTACTCAATTTTGTTTCAGAATCAAAATTCGATCGTTTGGGAGCATTCCCCTATTCTGATGAAGAAGGAACGGCCGCAGCTTTGCTTAAAGACGATGTTTCTTTGGACACTAAAATGGAGCGTATGAATGAAATCATGGCTTTGCAACAAGAAATTTCCTTGGAGAAAAACCTTTCATTTATTGGCAAAGAGATGGTCGTCATTATTGATGAATTAGAAGAAGGTATTTACTTTGCACGCACCGAATTTGATTCACCCGATGTGGATAACCAAGTTTTGATTGAAACCACAAATGAATTAAAAATCGGAGAATTTTACAAAGTCAAAATTACCGGTGCCGATTACTTTGATTTGGATGCAGAGGTTATAAAATAAAATAAAAAATAGATTGTAGATTTAATTCAACGAATTCTCTTATTCATTGAATCAAATCTTCATTATCTTTGCAAAAAACATCAAATGAAACATCTTATATCACCTTCTGTTTTATCGGCTGATTTTGCCAATTTAATATTGGATATTGACATGATTAACCAAAGTTCAGCGGATTGGTTTCACGTTGACATCATGGACGGCGTTTTTGTTCCGAACATTTCCATTGGTTTTCCCATTATCGAAGCCATTAAACGGCATGCAAAGAAACCTTTGGATGTACATTTGATGATTGTCAATCCCGACTTATACATCCAGCGTTTTGCAGAAGCTGGAGCCAATATTTTGACCGTTCATTATGAAACCTGCAATCACCTTCACCGCACTTTGCAAAGCATCAAAAACGAGAATATGAAAGCGGGCGTGGTTCTTAATCCACATTCACCTATTCATCTTTTGGAAGATATTATTACGGAATGCGACGTGGTTCTTCTGATGTCAGTGAACCCTGGTTTTGGTGGTCAAAAATTTATTAAAAACACCTATTCTAAAATTGAAACGCTAAAAAACCTGATTATCCGCAAAAATGCCTCTACGCTAATTGAAGTTGACGGCGGCGTGGACATTCACAATGCTCGCAAACTAATCGACTGTGGTGCAGATGTTTTGGTAGCTGGAAATGCAGTTTTCAAAGCTAAAAACCCAACAGAGATGATTCAACAACTCAAAAATTGCTAAAAATCATGTTGCTTCCCCTATCCAACTTGCTTTCGGATGTCGAGATTTTTATCAAAAAACAGTTATCCCCTCAATTTACTTCGGCAGAAATTGATCATTTTTGTCAATATCTATTTGAAGAGTTTTCGCAAATTACAAAAATAGAGCGACTTCTAAAAAGAGAAATCTACATTCCTGAATCAGAAATTATTAAATACGGCAATGCTGTTGTAAAACTAAAAGCAGAAACACCCATTCAATATATTGTTGGAAAAACTAATTTTTTCGGATTGGATTTTTTAGTCAATAAATCGGTGCTGATTCCTCGACCCGAAACAGAAGAACTTGTTGAATGGATTATTGACTCAGCCAAATCAATAGACAAACCGTCGATTCTGGACATTGGAACGGGCAGCGGATGCATCGCCATTTGTTTGGGAAAAAAAATGTCTGAATCACAAGTTACGGCTGTGGATATTTCTAAAGAAGCAATAGAAGTGGCTCGAAAAAATGCAAAAATCCATCAAGTAAATATTGATTTTCAGATTGCAGATGCTCTAAAAACAGAAAGTCTGCCAATACAAAAATTCAATATTATTGTCAGCAATCCACCTTATGTGAGAGAGAGCGAAAAAAAACAGATGAAAGAAAATGTTTTGGCATACGAACCTCACTTGGCATTGTTCGTTGATGATAATGATCCTTTGATTTTTTATAGAGAAATTGCAAAATATGCATTCAATCATTTAGAAGAAAATGGACAGTTATTTTTTGAGATTAATGAAGCTTTTGCCGAAGAGTGCAAAGATTTAATGACACAAATTGGATTTACCGAAATTCTTATCAAAAATGACTTAAGAGGCAAAAACAGAATGCTGAAATGCAGTTTGTAGTTTATTGAAAAACAAAAAATATTTTAAATATGATTAAAACAAACAGGAAATAGGCAAAAGTTTTAATTATACTTTTTTTTGCAAAAATAGTGCAAATAACATTGCATAAACACCTAAGATTTCCAAAATGTATTAAACAGAACCATAATTTATTTCACATTGAATATACAAAAGCATAGTTATATTCGTAATTATTCCATTAGAAACGTCCGAATTGATTTGTAAATAATGCCTTCAAAAGTATTTCCATCAAATTCATCTTCTGTGATTATTATTTTAGGATAATTATCATGGATTTTAAGTAAATTTCCGATTTCTCGTTTAATCGTCTTCTCACTTTCTAATCGCAAAGATACTTGAACATACATTTTTTCAGAATCTTTTTCGCAAATAAAATCAATTTCCTCAGTATCCAAGGCTCCTGTTTTTACAGTATAACCTTGATACAAGAGGTGATTGTAAACAATATTTTCTAATATTTTTGCTCTATCCGTAATTTTATATCCACATATTACATTTCTAATTCCCATATTTTCAAAATAGTATTTTTCTCCAACTGAAAAGAGTCGTTTACCTATTATGTCATATCGCTCAACCCGATGCAATATAAACGCATTAGCTAGATAAGAGACATAAGTTTGAATCTGATTAACCGAAACTGTCGAATGTTGGGATTTGAGATAATCACTGATATTTTTGGCTGAAAAAATGCTTCCAATATTTTGAGCTAAAAAGCGGAGTAACTTTTCTAAAAAATCAGCATTTCTTAAATTGTATCGACTTACCACGTCTCTATAAACGATTGTTGAAGTGATACTTTTGAGATATTCATTGGCAACATCATCGGTTAGGTTCAGGTTAATTAAGTATGGAAGTCCTCCAAAACGAGCATATAAACCATAGCTTTCCATCGAGTCCACTAAATTATGAAAATAAAGGAACTCGGGATACGAAAGGCTATACACCTTGATTTCGATAAAACGTCCACTCAGGTAAGTAGCCAGTTCTCCCGACAACATTTTAGCATTGCTGCCCGTAACATATATATCATTATTTTGATCAAGCAAAAGCGATCTTAAAGCTTTTTCAAATTCTGTGATTTCTTGAATCTCATCAATAAAAATATAGTTTTTGACATCGGAATTGATTTTTGAAAGAATAAAATCATTCAACTCTTTAGCAGACTGAATAAAATCAAATTCCAAATCCTCTTTATTAATATAGATGATATTGGCAGATTGGTCCTCTTGGCGAATATGCTCCATGATTTGAAACAGCAAATAACTTTTTCCCACACGACGCTGCCCAGTAAGCGCTTTGATGATTGGTTTGCGAATAAATGGCAAAACTTGTCGAATATAACGATCTCGTTTCTTAATTTCTAATGGAATAATCATAGATTTGAAATATTAAGTATAATTAAAACAATTGCAAATATACAAAATATTTTAAGTATAATTAAAACAAACTAGAAATAGGCAAAAGTTTTAAGTATACATTTTTGCAAAACAGAGCAAATAACATTGCATAAACACCTAAGATTTCCAGAATGTATTAAACAGAACCATAATTTATTAGCCACCTATACACAACAATCCCAAAGGGATTGCATGTTTATAGAAAACAAACCCCATGAAATCAATGCGACCCCATTCGGGATCGAACAAGCGTGTGGGCGGTTTTTATCTATAAACATTTGACCTCTTCGAGGTCATTTACGAATTCATGCAATTACGATTTACGAAGCGAAATTGAGGTGAAAATTGTCTCTAAAAAACTCCATCATGTATCATTCCAAATAAAAAAAAGTGGAGTAAAAAATCAATTATAAAACTTTATTTTCCCAGCGGCAAACAACCACATTTTCAATAGTAAAAAGCCATGTTTGAAACGTGAAATATTGGTATCGCCATACACCCTTTCTTTATATCGAATGGGCAAATCTATAATTTTCAGATTTAATTTATACGCTCCAAAAATCAAATCAAAATCTCCAAATGGGTCGAAATTCCCAAAGAAAACTCTATTTTTCACCAAGCGGTTATAATCTTCTCTAAACATCACTTTTGTTCCACACAAAGTATCTTTTATAGGTTGTTCGAGCATCCATGAAAAGCCGATGCTAAACATTTTATTTCCAAACATATTTAAAAGACGCATCGCATTTTTATCCATTGGATAAACCAAACGTGAACCGTTGATAAAGTCGCCTTTTCCGCTGGCAAGTGCGTTGTAGAATTTTGGCAAGGTTTCGGGTGGAACAGTTAAGTCAGCATCCAATATCATCAAAATATCGCCCGTTGCCATCGCATAGCCTTTTCGAACAGCATCGCCTTTTCCTTTTCCATCTTGGCGAGCAATTTTAATATCATAGCGATCTTGATACTTTTGTTGAATTTCCTGAATTTTATCCCAAGTATCGTCTGTTGAATTGCCTTCTACAAAAATAATTTCCACATGTTTACCAAAATCGGGCATTCTCAAAATTGCATTTTCGATATTTCCACTTTCATTTCTCGCTGGAATAACTACAGTTGTCGAATATTTTTCAGAAATATCCTCCCCTGTCGGCATTGTGCGTGCAAATAGAAACCGATTGAGACACAGCGCATTAAATCCAGGCAAAACTGCAAAAACTTTATTAAAAAGCCATGAAACAATGGGAATATTATAAGGGATTAGCATTTTTTTTGTATGGCGATAGGTTTCAAATCCAGCTAAATAAAGTAAATTCTTAATATCTTTTCCAGAAAGCCAACTTTGATAAGGAGCTCTTTTTTTTAGTTTCAAAAAATCAGCAAGAATAATAAAAGGCTCCCACAAGCTGCTGTGGTACGAAATAATAATTTTGGTGCGTTCGTGCGAAACTTTATGAAGTTCTTTAAAAACCAATTCAATATCATCTAAAAAACCAATTAAATTGGACAAAATAATCACATCAAATTTTTCATCCAGAGTAATATTCTCGGCTTCCATCACTCGTAAATCCATATCTGGATATTGAATTTTGGCCTCTTCAATCATGTTTTCCGAAAAATCAACACCTACTTTTCTATCTCCTTTTACGCTGGCAATTAATTCTCCGGTTCCACATCCAATTTCCAAAACAGAGTATTCGTCGTGAATAAAATAATCACAATATTTGGTGATAGAGTTCCAGTAATAAGATTTAGATTTACGATATTTAATCCTGCTTTTCGCATGTTTATCAAAGTAGAATTTGGTATTATTAATATTCATTTTTTAGTATTTTTGAAGATTAAGTTTTATTAAAGTTGTGGGTTCAGTGACTCCGATGGAATGAACTTGTTCATATATATTCGGATATTTTAACTGAATAAAATAGATATATCGATGCAAAGTAGTAATAATTTCTCCATTATTAATGTCCGGATTTTTTCTTAAACTTGCCAACATAAAATAACGAACATTTTCTCTTTTTAATTCATTCAACATTTCATCTGGATTATGGATGGCAAATTGCCAATTTTCACTTAAAAAATGGTGTACCAAAGATGGAATTTCATCTACAAACTCAATTCCTAAGCTATTGCCCAACATCATCATACTATCAAGCACCGAAACAGGAACCAAGTAGACTCCCAAAACTCTGCTGTCTAAAACCCGATAATCTTCGCTTAACAAAGAAGCGTTTAGGCTGGCATGCAAATAAGGTGCGGAAATCGATTGAAAGATCTGCAATTGCGGATTTTCGGAAATTTGCATTAAATTAACCGCAACAACTTTCATTTCTGGATTAGCGGTAAGCGAAGCAATAAAAGTATCTGGATTCATGGTTGGAACATTGTAGACTCCATAAAACCCACGCCCGGAATATACAAATGAAATTTCGGGTTTACGGGCGGCAACCATCTCCTCTTCAGGAATGTTTTTGGCAATCCATTCGCTCATTTTAATGTAATTTACCCAATCTGGTGTCATGCCATAAAACATATTACCACTTAAACTTGCCTGCAAATTAGGGGCGTGTTCTTGTACTTTTGTCAAAGTTCGTTTGAAACTAGCACCAAAAATTACGAAAATGAGAATTAAAAACAATATTTGAAACCGTTTCGCTTTTTCTAATTTTAATAAAAAGTAAAAACCTGACAACAGAGCGATGAGTAATAAAGGATACAGAGGAATGATTAAACGCGGCTGATCCCAATGACTTTGAACTGCAAAGAAAGTAACAACACTGATTACACCAGTATATAAAATAGTAAAAAACAGTGTCTTGTTTCTTTGGTATGCAAAAATGAGAGCCACCAAACAAATCGCATAAATAAGCCAAGTTAAATTGGGAGAGATTTGAGGGAAGTCGTCCTGTTTAAATCCCATAAAAACAAAAAGATGCTTGGAAAAATAGAGATGAGAGTTCTCGATAAACCGCTGTATTAATCCTGCAAAATCTTCGTATCCTTGTGCAGGATTATAAAAGTTTTTCAACAATAAGCCGTCTGCTTGGGTGCCAAACTGAACTCCTTCCACTTTAAAAATCAACTTTTTAAACAGTTCAAAAGGCAAAAGCACAGCAATGATAGAACCTGCTGAAAGCAAGAGTTTTTTCCATTCGAAATAGGATATAAAATAGAGTCCGATAGCTATGACAACAGCCAAGCCAACATTTCTTGTCCAGATTAAAGAAAAAACCGCCAACGCTACAAACAAATATCCTTTAATCTGAATTTTAAGCGGTTCCAATTGGATTTTTTTATCAATAAAATAGGTAACAAACAGAAACAAAAAGAGCGATTGTAAAAACATAAAAAAACCTTCGCTGTATGTTTGGCTCGAAAAATAGAATATTGATGATGAAACCGAAATAATCAATAAAACAGGATAAAGTATCGCTTCGGGAATACGATTTTTAAAAGTTTTATGTAAAAAATAATATTGAGCAGAAATTGCAATGAGAGAGAAAAGCTTAAGGAGTCCTACTTTTACCCCAAAAAACAATACAATAACACTAAGCATCATTGGATACAGAGGACCTTGGTAAGTTGGAAAAACTCCATTTTCAATAAACTCATAAGCCCTTACAATATAGGATGAATCATCGCCACCATCGCTCACTTTCAGATCGAAAAGCAAAAGTGAAAACAAAATAGTCATTCCTAATCCTAACCAGAAAAAAAGCGACGCAAATTTTTTAAAAAACACATTTAATGTGTCAAGAAAGTCTATTTGTGGAATTGAATTTTCAGTAGGAATAGGCTTTTTCGAGGTGTATTTCTTCTGTTTTTTTGAAGCGGGTGATTTCATTGTTTTTTTTACAAATTTAAAAAGATATTTCTATCATCCTATTTTTTTATTCAGTATCTTGATTATCTACATCCTTTCTTAATTCCAAAAGTGTAATTTCTGGCAAAAAGCCAACTCGGGAAACAAAACCAACGGTTCCCAATCCAACATTAACATATAATTTCTGCTTTCGTTGGGAAGATTCATTAACAAATAAACCTGCCCAATATTTGTAAACCCATGAAACAGGACTCCATTTGATTCCGCAACAATCAATGCCAAACTGCATTGCGTGAGTATGTCCCGACAGAGTGAGGTCGATGGGTGCATTCTTTTTCATCAAATATTCCCAATGAGAAGGATCGTGGCTTAGAAAAATCACAAAATCCTCAGCAGAGACATTTTTGAGGGCTAAATAGGCATCGCCAATTGCATGAAAACGACTGCTCGAACTCCAATTTTCGACACCTGCAACAACTATGGACGAAGATGAATCTGCATTATAAATTCGTTGGTTTTCGTTTCTCAATAAAACCCAAGAAGCCTGTTCGTAGTAAGATATTAAATTTTCAAAATTTTGAACTTTTTCCTCCTCGTTTTTCCAATTTACATAATCGCCATAATCATGATTCCCTAGAATGGCAAAAACGCCATATTTTGCCTTTACTTTGGAAAGAACATCAATGTAAGGCAGCATTTCGGAAGATTTATAAGAAACCATATCGCCCGTAAAAGCAACAATATCGGGATTTAGTTCATTTATCATTTGCACCACTTTTTCCATTTTCTGGGGCAAGATCCAACTTACTAAATGTATATCAGAAATTTGAACCACTTTTAAACCATCAAAAGCATTGGGTAAAAATTCAGTTTGAACGATTTCTTTTTTCACTTCAAACCGATGAATATTAAATATTCCAGAATTAAAAAGGAAAAACAGAAAATAAAACAGATACAAAGAAGCCTTAATTATTCTCTTTTTTCGAGGAACTGGAAATTTCCATAAAATTTTGCCATCCACAAAAGACATTGAAATCCAAGATAGGATTCGTGTCAAAAACTCAAAAATTATTAGCAAAAAGGCCATTATTTTGGCTCCGAAAACCATCATAGCGATGCCTATTACAAAAGACGGAAACGTATTTTGTGCGTCAACATTTCGGAAAAACAGTGCAATGGCAAGCAAAGCAACCATCATTATTTCGGGAAACCAGTAAAAAACCCGGAAAAAGTAAAATGGCGATCCCGAATTTCGACGAAAAACTTTTTTAAAACTATTCCACAAATAGACGTTTCCCAATAATATTAATCCAAAAATCCACAAACGACTGATATTCTTGGGAAATATAAAAAAAATTGCCATTATAGAAATAACTACAGCTATGAGTAAGAGCGCTATTTTAAGTTTTTTTAAATTAGGTAAGTTCAACATCGTACATCTAAAGATTATTTAATAACGTCTATTCAAACAAAAAAAAACAATAATTGTTCTTATAAATAGTTTTAAAACTTTTGTCATTACAAAATTAACTGAATATCTTTGCAAAATCTTACTTTAAAAAGAAATAGACAATCTTGCATTTGTTTAATAGAAAAAACAACACTATGACTATGAAAAAACAGATTATACTTCTCGTTAGCCTTTTAGTTTTCTCAATAAATTATAGCCTTCAAGCCCAAAAAGCTAATTCCAAAAAAAAGAGCGGATACGAAATCAAGATTCACATCAAAAACTCTCCCGACTCGATGATGTATTTGGCCAATTATTATGGTCGAAATCAATATTTGAAAGACTCTGCCAAATCAGATCCTAAAACCCCAGGGTTATTTGTTTTTAAGGGCGAAGAGCCTCTTTTGGGTGGAATTTATATTTTGGCAAGTCAAGCTAAAGTTAAAACGATGGAATTTGTGATTGATCAAAGTCAACATTTCACCTTTGAAACGGATACAGCAGATGTTTTGAAACGAATCAACGTAAAAGGCTCCACCGAAAATGAACTTTTTTTCAACTACATAAAAGTTTTAAATCATCTTCAAAACGAATTGATGAGGATCAACGGCGAAGTTAAGGATGCCGAAAATGAAGGCAAAGAGGGCTTGGTGAAAATAAAAAAAGATCTCCTTACTGAAAAATCAAAAGAATTGGAAGAGTACACCAAAGGTTTTATCAAAGACAATCCCGACGCTTTTTTCAGCAAAGTTTTAGCCCTTAATTTAGACATTCAAATTCCGCCTCTTCCCGTTCGTGAAGATGGCACTGTAGATTCGACTTTTGCATGGAGATACTACAAAGAAAATTTCTGGATGCACACCGATTTAACAGACGACAGATTGCTTAGAACTCCTGTTTTTCATTCCAAACTTCAACGATATTTTTCGGAAGTCATTGTTCAGGACAATGATAGCATCAAACATGAAGCTGCCAAAATTATCGAAAAGGTGCGACCCAACGAAGAGATGTTTAAATATGTCATTTGGTTTTTGACCAATTATTACGAAACCAGCAAAATTATGGGTCACGATGAAATTTTCGTTTTTCTTGTAGAAGAATATTACATGACCAACCAATGTTTTTGGATTCCTCCGCATACGCTAGAGAATTTAAGCAGAAGAGCACTTCAATTAAAAAGCATTTTAATTGGTGCAAAAGCTCCCGAATTAATCATGTATGATACCAATAATGTATTTCGCTCAAGTCACCATATCAAAGCCGATTACACCATTTTATGGTTCTTTGATCCCGACTGCGGACATTGCAAAGTGGAAACACCCAGACTTAGAGACTTTTACAATGAAAATAAAGAAAAACTAAACTTGGAAGTTTTTGCCGTTTCGACGGATCAAGATTTGGAAAGATGGAAAAAATACATCCGCGACCAAAACCTAAATTGGATTAATGTTGGAGGAAACACAGCCAATATCGACTTTTTCAAAGTCTACGATTTATATTCTACGCCAGTTATGTTTCTGTTGGACAAAGACAAAAAAATATTAGCAAAACGCATTTCTGTGGCCGATTTAGATAACTTTTTTGAACAATATGAAAAAGTAAAAGAGAATCGCAAAAGAATGGGCATGGATTAAACAATCTTCTATTTATAAATTGCTGAAAGCATTTTATTGGATTTATTAAACCCATGAAATGATTTCAGCAATTTATTTTTAATCCAGTTTAAAGCAGTCTATCCCGAGAATGGGAACTCACTTCATTGTCTAAAAGGAATAAATTGCCCGAAATAAAAACCGCTTCATTTTCTTTACCTCTTTAAATTCAACAAGCTCATCACATCGCCTAAAAGATGGAAAATAAAGCTAAAAACAACTTACAAGTTTACTTTCCTCTATTTTTTGATTTCTTTAAATTATACTTAAAACTATTTGAGATTTTACAAATGTCTTTTTGAAGAAAATCAGAACTAGTTTACACAACACTAAATAATAATGTGTACTTTTGTCTGCAAATTACAGTTTTAGGGAGAAGATGAGTTATCAATAAATATTTCTAGAATAATGAAACATATCCCATTCATAATCGGATTGCTATTGCTAACTACCACTGTATCAAATGGACAAGATTCCACAAAATTTATTTTTAATGAATTTTGCGTATCAATCAACAGAACAAATGTTCAAAACTTGAACACAAGCAATATGCTTGGATTTGGTTTGGGAGTGTACCAGTCTTTCATGACTGACAAAAAATTTAATCCAAAGTTTGGTTTAGAATTTAATCGCACAAGTCAATTTTTCACATCGATTAATCAAGGTCATTTCGCCCATAGCACCGACGTTACATACACCTACAGTTGCCTATCTATCCCTTTTGGATTCAGATATAGTATTGGCTCAAAAACTAAAATTTTTATTGAAACCGGGGGATTTGTAGATATTGTTCTGGCTGCACGTGAGAAAGGAACACAGCACAATTATGTCCCCATAAATAATCAATACAATTATACTAAAAGCGAATTCGATAAAAAAACCAAACTATCCGATACCTATGGCGTTTATTTAGGACTCGGTGTAAGAGTTCCCATTTCAAACTACGAGTTGATTATAAAACCAGAATATAAATTTGCATTCAACACGCCAAATTCAAATTATGATGAAATTCTAAATAGATATTTTAAATTGAGTGTTGGGATGAGTTTTTAAAGTTTGTAAAGAAAGTGAGTTGTGAATGGTGAATTGTGAATAGACACCTAACGGACGACCATTCGGCTGAAAATTTTCATATTTGTTTTTTATAGCCTGAAAGGCTTATTTATTTCAGTTATGAAGGCATTATTCACAAATCTATTCGAGCTTTTTTGATGGAATAATATACACAAACAATGAAATATGCATTTCCCAAAGTTTTTTTATTGTACTGTATTGATTTGGTAAATCAAAATTATTTTTTCTAAAAAAACCAAGTAGCCTAAAAGCCTCTACTTTAAATTTTTTGAGTAAAACCATAAACAATGTCATTCCCTTTTCTGAGTGTTATTTTAAAATCATCTATATAAAAAGCTTCTTTATTTACATTCCAAACATTAATCATCAATTCAATATTTGGGTAATTCAAATATATGTCTGTTAGCTTAATACTATGATAAACTGTATACCAATAATTTATTGAATCTTTTGGATTGTAAAATACATCAAATGAAGAACTTCGCCAATCAATCACAACTCCATTGGATTGTAATTGAGAAACGAGTTGTGCTTCTTTGATTCTTTCCGAACTTTTCACCCTTACAGATATATCGATAAAATCTTTTTTGTTTTTCACATTCTCATCTAATTTTCGAGAATAAGAGGGTCCCCATTCATTGTCACTGTGAATGTAAAAACAATTTTTCGAAGAAAAAGCAACAGTATCAGTAATGTATTCTGGATGAATATTTTCCCAATACGGTAAATCGGGGTCATCAAAATTTTGAATTGAAATAATATTTTCTTGGGTGCTTTTCTTGTTTGAAAGCAAATAAGTGGTTCCTCCTACATAATCTTTCTGCCATTCGATACTTGGGTAATAGTTATTTAAAATTGGGAAAATCAATGGCTTTACATATGAAATAAAGCCAAAATATAATTTGTCTTTGCTCGAAATGTTGTTTTCAAGATATTCAATTAATTGAGACTCATCTTTAAAACTATTAATTTGAATGAAATTTGAGTCTATGCCTAGTTTTTTGTAATAATATGAACAAATTTTCTCATCGGAATCAATTAGAAAAATAGTATTATTATCTTTTTTCAGAGATTGACAATCCGTAAATATATGTTCATAAATTGAATTGTAAAACAAGGTATAATGCTGCCTTTCGTAAATTAATGAAAAAATATTTGTGGTTAAAATTACAATTACTAAAATCAAATTCGTGGAACTCTTTTGATTTTTTAAATGACCAAAAATCAGAAACAGAATAAATGGGAAACTAAATATTAAGACTGAAAATTGTAAAACTGCATTGTAAAAGACGGAATAAAAGTAGCCAATTAGGATGGGCAGCAAGAAAAACATTGAAAAGAGCAAGTATTTTTTGAGACTGAAGTTTTGGATTTTGTTTTTGAATAAGCCCCAAACTGAAATGGCAATTGCCACAGCCAATACATAGATTGAAAAGTTAAATATATAATACACAAAATCGACAATAAATTCTTTTTTGGGTTTGCCTAACCACGATTCAACTCCGCCAACATTTAGCTGATAAAGAAAAACAGGAATGTGAGGTACATAAGCTAAAACCACAATAAATCCGCTGGCAATATATTTAAGCAAATACTTTTTGTCTATTAAAAACAAACCAGAAACACCTACAATGCCTGCAAATAAGAAACTAAAATGATGATTATATGCACAAAGCGAAGTAAAAACAATAAATAAAAAGCTGTTTTTATAAAAATTTCTCGAAGGATATTTCATGATTTTTGTCCAAAAATAAACCATTGCTAAAGAAAAAAACAGACCACTGATATATGGTCTAGCTATTTGGCTATACATTATTGGAAATTGTAATGAAGCAATAAAAGCTGCAGAAATTAGTCCAACCGTCTCATTAAACCAATCTTTTGCAATTAAATAAATTAAATAAATGGACAAAATACCAAATATCAAAAAAGGCAATTTCACAACCCATTCTGCATAACCAAATAGTTTAACCCAATAAAAAAGCAAAACTTGAATCCCTGCTGGATGTCCATCAACTTTGACACCCTTATCAATCAATTCTGAAAAACTCCCAAAATTTGTTCTAAACAATGCACTAAATTCATCCAATGTAAATGGAGCAATATTATAATTGTACAATCTCAATAGAGCGCCGATGATAATTATTATAATTAAAATCGTTTGATTGGATAATTTTATACTCTTAAATCTGTTTCTAATGGTTTCCATATATTAAATTGCAATTATTGTTATTATTTGCAAAAATAAGAAAAACACTTTAACTATTATGATATGACAAAAAAAAACACCAACATAATGAAAATGTCATCTATATATACACATTGTTATCCATGTACACTCAACACGAACTCAATATAGTTAAATAATGTTAATTTTACAACAATGCCTTCATGATAAAAAAAAATTATAAATTTGCATGCTAGTCATTTACATAATAGTTCTTTAAATAAAATATTAATAAAATCAATTTAAAATGAAAACAACCATCATTTTCAGCTTTCTATTACTTTTTATCTCTAATCTAATGTCTCAAACACCTGTTTGGACAGGTGGCACAAGCCCAAACAGACTCTTTCCTAGCCAAACAGACACTAAAGTTGGCATAGGAACCAATTCACCATACAATCAGGCATGGAGTCAACTAACTATTCAAAATTCAAACACAAACGGTGCAGCGGGATTCAACATGATTACAAACAATCAAAACTGGGAAATTCAAAATGTAAATAGTGGAACATATCTTAGGTCATTAATAATTTTCAACAGAACTAATAACCTTTATGCTTTAACAATTACTCCAACTGGAAATATTGGTATTGGTCTACCTACTAATAGTATACCTTCTGAAAAACTTGAAGTAAATGGTCATATTAAAGTAACAAATGGTCGTATTACTGTAGATGGTCGTATTATTAGTAATTCCGCTCACATTGAAGCATATAACGGTGCATTTGTACTTGGTAATGATTATCACAAATGGGGGTTTTACACAGAGTATTGGGATCAAACATCACAAAAATTATTTATTTCTCCATCAATTAACCAATCAGGAACTTGGGGTTGGAATTATGGAAGAGAATTAGTATTAGATGGTGATGGTAGCATGGTAAAAAAAATAATGACTACAAATATTAAGGCTTTTAGCATTTATGTTCATGAATTAGGTAGGGATGTTTTTAGGATAATGGGTGATGGCAAAGTCTATGCAACCGAAATCAACGTAAAATTATCACAAAATTTTCCTGATTATGTATTTTCTGAAGACTACAAACTAATTAGTCTTAAAGAAACACAAGACTTTATATCTCAAAATGGTCATCTACCAGGAATTCCATCCGCAAAAGAAATTGAAGAAAATGGTAATACTATAAACATTGGCGAGATGCAAATACTATTATTAAAGAAAATTGAAGAACTAACTTTACACTTAATAGATTTAAAGAGTGAAAATGACAAATTAAAAGAGATAATTGAAACATCAGGATTAAACAAACACTAAATATATACAATTCATTTTTTTCTGGCAAATTTTCATATAACAAAGCATTGACAATGAAAAAATTCACTTTAATAATCATATATTTTATTACTTTAACATCTCACTCCCAAACTATTTGTAAAAGTAAAGTAGTAGTACCAATCGTGTCGTTTGACCAGTGCAATACTGCACCTTGGGCACTTGTGTTTGAAGACAATTTTGATGACAATAATCTAGACTTATCTATATGGGAAATTCAACAATGGGCACAAGGTGCATTGTATGGCAATAATGGTAACACACAAGAATACAATTCTTTAGACAATGCAATTGTTTCAAATGGAACACTAAAAATAATAGCTAATAATGAAACTGTTTACAGAAAAGCTGTTTATTGGCGAGTTGTTTGGTCACAAGGAACGGTTGAACCTGGGTCGTCAGGTGGTCCATTGTTCAATAATGAACATCTTCTGATTGGGCAAGTTCATGGTGGCAATCCTCCTGTTACCAGTAAGACGTTAAAAACGACAGTGCTATGAAAAACACGACTGACTTTAACGGAAACGGCAGCGGAACAATGAAACCATTTGACCGACTTTCACGGTGGACACTTTCTCAACGGGTAGACACCCAAACGAAAGCAAGACCAAGACAAGATAACAGAAAAAGAAAATTTACTTTTTTTGCCCTCACTCTTTTTAAAAAGAAAAAAAATAAAAAAGAATTGCCACCACTCAATTTTTCGTCACGGTTTTTGTCCCCCTCTTCGTTTAGCACATTTGCAAGTCGTGCAGTTTTGTTTGTGGAAAAATTTACAAACAAAACTTGCACGCCCTTCGGGAAACTTGCAAAAGAGCTAAACCCCTCCCGCCAAACAAAAACCAGTGCCAAAAAAATTTCCTTTACTTCAAATAAGTCAGTTAAAAATTATTTTGTAATTTTGAATGTTATGAATAAACACACATTTGTTATGACGCTCTCTGTATCACTAATATTAGCGGTAATGCTATCTTTTGGAGGTTGCAAAAAAATTGATGTTCCTAAGGGAACACCAAAGTGCATTAAAGAAAAAATAAAAAAAGATAAAGAAAAAAATTGTTTGAGCACAGTATACGAATACGATTATTTAGGGAAAAAAGTATATTTCTTTTCGTATTCCTGTCCTGAAGGATGTTTAGTTCTTCTAGACGAAAACTGTAAGGATGTTAAGGAAATGAATGGAACTCTAATTTGCATCTGTACTTTCGGTGGAACTTCTTGTTCATCTGATTTCATGAATAATCGAACAAATGAAAAAATAATTTGGCAAAAATAAATTCTATCAGTTATGAAAAATATTATACTTCTCACAGTTACAGCACTGTTTCTATTTGGTAGCAGGGCATTCGCTCAAAACGACACTTCGTTTTGGAATAATAAAATGGCCGAAATCGCAATGGCAAATAGTTCTCCAGGATGGGTGCGATTAAAGGAAGATATTCAGTTTATCCCGAATAATTTTTTTGCAGAGAATAAACAGGCATTTGGATTAAAACAGGACGATAATATGATATTGGTAAAAACCGAAACTGATGACCTTGGTTTTACTCATTACAGGTATCAGCATACATACAAAGAAATAAAGGTTGAAGGATGCGAATATATTTTACATACTCAAAACAATCAAGTTATTTCAGCAAACGGTAAACTTGCTTGTAATCTAAATTTTGATGTTACTCCTTCTATTTCAGAAAACACCGCTCTATCAGTTGCTTTAAGCAGCATTAATGCAACAAAGTATGGTTGGGATGTAAAAAGAAATGACACAACGTACTGGAGCAATTACCCACAAGGTGAGTTAATTCTTGCAAGAATTAAAAATAATAAAGATTTTTCCGAAAATAATTATAAGCTCGCTTACAAATTCATAATTATGGGAATAGAACCCTTTTATAGTAGCCATGTTGTTTATGTTGATGCAAAATCAAGTGAGGTTATTAAAAAACAAAGTTTGCTTAAAGATTATCAATGTAATTGTTGCAACGGAACAGCACAAACGCTTTATAATGGTCAACAAACAATTGTTACCAGACACAGGGGGGTTCCTTTATTTAATTATCTGTTAAAAGATAATTGTCGTGGAGATGGCATTCAAACATATTTAGCAGGCTCTAACCTTACAGATGGTGATAATAATTGGTCAGCAATAAGCGAAAGACCTGCTACTTCTGCTCACTGGGCAGCTGAAATGACTTATGATTTTTACAACAACACATACGGCAGAAACAGTTTTGATGGGAATGGAAAAATGATTGAAGTATATACTGATGAGACATTTGGTTTCTCATTTCCTGGTCTTAATGCCCAATGGGATTCACAGGGTCAAAGATTAAGGTTTGGAAATGGTCATGCTGGTATTGCAAATGCACTTGTTTCATTAGATGTGGTTGGTCACGAATTTACACACGCTGTGACCGAAAACGAGGCTAATTTTATTTATGAAGGGGAGTCAGGAGCATTGGACGAATCTTTTTGTGATATTTTTGGAATTATGGTTGAACACTATGCTGGTACTGGGGATTATGAAATTGGGGAAGAATTTATTATAACTACCGACCCAACTTGGCTTGATATATTGAGAAGATCCATGTCTAATCCAAACAATTTTAATGATCCAGATACCTATGAAGGAAATTTTTGGATTGACCCGAATGACATCGGTAACGATTTTGGTGGGGTACATACCAATAGCGGTGTTCAAAATTTTTGGTTTTTTCTCTTATCAGAAGGAGGGAATGGGACAAATGATAACGGGGATGCCTATGCAGTTCAGGGAATAGGAAGAAATAATGCTGCAAGTATTTCGTATAGAAATTTAACTGTTTATCTTACCAGTAGTTCCGATTATGCAGACGCAAAAAATGGCTCTATATTTTCTGCAATGGACTTATTTGGTAATTGTTCCAATGAGGTTTTACAAACAGTAAATGCGTGGAATGCTGTTGGTGTTTCTTCTTCAACAGGCTTCAGCTTTGATTTGGTTGTAAATTGTGCAGCGTTAAATTTCTTTCACAATGGTTTTCCCCCATTTGTTCAAGCACAACCATATACTGCAAGAGCTATAAATAACTTGACTACTAATTGTGTTATAACTCCTAATGGACAGCCCGTTACATTTATTGCTGGAAATACTATTACACTTACAGATGGCTTTAGAAGTGGTGATAATTTCCACGCCTTTATTGACCCTTGTGTAGCTTCTGCAAATAAAATGGCAAATAATAATGGTAACAGTAACGATAATCCACACTCAACTATCAGTAAAGGCCTAACCATAGATGATGAAGGAGACGCAGAAATAATTGAAAATTCTATTGCTAAAAAATTCTCAGTTTTTCCAAACCCCAATAAAGGACAATTTCAGTTAAACATTTCTTTAAAAGAGCAAGAAAAATATTCTATTCACATTCACGACATAAGGGGTCAACTTGTATATGATAAAGATAATCTCACAAAAACTAATCTGGATATTGATTTATCCACTCAACCAAAGGGAATTTATTTTGTCAATATTATCCAAAAAGATAAAATTTATACTGAAAAGATTATTTTGCAATAAGTCGTATTTTTATTCAGCAACACTTTTCTTATCAGGATTATTATATCCTGCATTTTCATTCTCTCAAAACTACTCCGCTGAAGATTATCTGAAATTACCCGAATAAAAAATTGACATTGCAGAAGGAGCATTACTGATTGAAAAGGAAATTCATCCGCACATCAACATTCAATCCTTACTGAAAAAAATAGAAACAATGACTTGCCAATTGGATTCTTTGTTGAGTAATCCAAAAGAATAAGACACGCTTACTACCATTAATCGTTTCTTTTTTGACAGACAAGAGAACAAGTTCAAAGATAATTGTAAATATTTGAGCGATGTTCTTGACAACAAATGTGGTAATTGTGCAAGTTTTTCTGCATTGTACATTTCATTAACAAATCGTCTGAGTTTACGGTTTCATCGTGTGTTAGCCTCTACTCATTGTTTTGTTCGTTATGAACCGGAAATATATCTTTGAATATAAAAATAACCCATTACAGAGACACGAACCCTGACGAATGGTATGCTGATTACCTGAAATTCAATATGGACTCCATAAACAAAGATGTATATTTCAGGAAAATTTCAAAAAAAGAAATGTTGGCTGTAATGCTCAATGCGCGGGCGAATGACTATCTGGATAACAAAGAATATGAAAAGGTAGTAGAGGATTGCAACATTGTTTTGGAAATAATGCCGGAAATGGCAGAGGCACTTATTACTAGGACATCTGCTTACGATAAGCTGGGCAAAACAGATAAAGCAATGACTGACTATACGATTGCTTTAAAAACCAATCCTCATAATGTAAGCATTTTTTCTAAACGTGGATTGCTTTACGAGCATGCAGGAGAATTTAAAAAAGCAATTTCCGACTATAATAGAGCATTGACAATAAAACCAACTTTTGCAGAAGTTTATTACAACAGAGGAATTGCATACACAAAAAAAACATTGCATCAGGAAGCTGTGAATGATTTTACAAGAGCGATTTATTTAAAATCCAATTATGGGGATGCTTATTATAATCGGGGTTGTGTTTATAATCTTGTTGGAATGTGGAAGGAGGCGGTTTTAGATTACACCAAAGCCATTGAACTGGGACACATAGACGCAAACACCTATACATACAGAGGCGACTGAAGATATGCACATGGCGACAAGAAAGGAGCTTGTGAGGATTGGAAAATCGGCTTTGATATGGGCTACATATCTGACAACAAAAAAAGAATTTTAAAATACTGTAAGGAATAATCTACGCTCGTTTTTGTCATACTTTTTGTGCCAACACACTGTTTGCACATTGCCGTCCTCGTTCATATGGTGGCAAAAAAGCCATACTTCAAACAAAAAGATATACCAAAAAGCAAACAATCTTTGAAAAAATGCTTCGTTAATATAATTGTAAAATAAAGAAACTATCGATATTATACAATTCCTTAACAATCAACAGACTGCAGCATAAACTCTTGGCAACAATATTTATTGAACTCCGAATTACCAACAAACCCTATGCAATAATCTTTAATCTTGCATTACAAAAATAATTAAATTTAAACAACCAACCCTCCAAAGTTCAAAAAAAAGTAATAATTTCGATGCCAAAAAAGAGCATGAAATTTCCTTTCGCTAAACTCCTCATATTATTTACATTTTGTATTGGTATTCATATATTTACACATGCTCAGTCGCAACGATTTCTCATAAAAGACCATGAAAACCTGCCCATGATTGGGGCAACAGTTAAACTTTTGTCAGTGTCAGATTCATCAATCAAATACAGCACCAGCAACAATGCCGGTTTTGCCATTTTTGAATCCATTAAAAACGGTCTCTACAATGTTCAGATTTCATATGTAGGTTTTGAAACCTTAGAAAAGAATATCAGCCTCAAACCTGATCGAAAAACCATCGATTTTAAAATGAAATCGCAGTCGGTTTCATTAGGAGAAGTTTCTATTGTGGCTCGCCGTCCACTCATTCGGCAAGAAGATGATAAAACCATTATTGATCCCGAACCACTTGCAGAAACAGCCACCAATACTTTGGAAGTTTTGGAAAGCACTCCAGGTATTTATGTTGACCAAGATGGTGGAATTTTCTTATCGGGAGCAGCACCAGCAGCTGTTTTCATCAATGGACGTGAACAAAAAATGAGTGCACAAGACATCACCACACTTCTTCAAAACCTTCCCCCTGGAAGCGTTCAACAGATTGAAATTCTCCGAACACCATCCACCAAATACGATGCAGCAAGCACTGGTGGCATATTAAACATTGTATTGAAAAAGGGGGTCAAAATCGGACGCTTTATGACCTTAACAGCTGGAATGAATCAAGGAAAATACGGCAATCGTTTTTTTGGATACAGTTTGAATAACAGCGGTGAAAAAAGCACTCAATATCTCAATATTAATTATAATTACAACGATCGTTTGGAAGAATTAAACTCCAATCGTTTGATAAAAACGGATACTTTTCTTACACAAACCGCCCAAAATAGAAGCACAAGAAATCAGCTCTATCTCAGATATGGAATCAATTACGATTTAAAAGAAAACATTAGTTTTAATTACGATGGCAGAATCAACGGCGGCTTACCCAATTACGCATCCGAAAACAACAATAAAATCAAGGGTTCAACAGAGGATTTTCTTTTTAATAGCGATAATTTTATTGATGGAAAAAGCAATTTACTGAATATTCAACAAGATTTAGGCTTAATCATAAAAATAGATACCAACGGTTCTAACATTGATATAAAAGCGGGTTATGGTTTTATTCAAAACAATGGCAAACAAGATATTAAAACAGAATATACACATCCTTTCTCTGGAATTTCATCAAGTAAAAGCAACAATACTCAAGGACGCCATTTTGGATTATTTCAAGCCGATGTAACCTATCAATTACCATTGAAAATTAAAACAGAATTTGGGATAAAATCGACCGTTCAGAAATATTTTAGCGATGCCGATTTTTTCAACACAAATAATGGAATCTCATTAAAAGACAGCAGTCGCTGTAATTCATTTACGCATACTGAATGGATTCACGCTGGTTATTTTCAAGCATCTCGCACTTTATGGGCGGGTTTCCTTTTAAAAGCAGGCATCCGACTTGAGAATACCAATATGGAAGGCATACAAACAATACCGGCCGACACCGGCTTTCTGGTAAAACGAACCGACTGGTTTCCATACATATACCTCAGTCGTAAATTGTTTACCATTGCTAATTTTGAACTTCGATCTTACGCGATTTATCGCAAAACCATCAGTAGACCCAGCTACGACCTGCTAAATCCTTACATGCGCTACGTTGACCAATTTCTCTACGAAACCGGAAATCCTTCTCTAACTCCGCAGTTTACCGAGAATTTCGAACTCAATGTTAGTTTCGACGACACTCCATTGTTTGCGATTGGACAAAGTTACACAACCGATATTTTTTCCAACGTAACATATCGCGACGAAAATCAAGAAGGAGTAGCACTCCGAACCTATGATAATATTGGAAAAGGGAAAGAGACTTATTTTAGAGGCATTGCCGGAATCCCTCCGGGAAAAAAATACTTCTTCGGATTGGGTGTTCAATATAATATTAATGAGTATGATGGCTTTTACGAAAACACGCCCATACACTACAAAAGAGACAGCTGGCGATTGTTTACTTTTCACTCATTAAGTTTGACCAAACAAACAAAAATCACCATGAGTGGCTTTATGATGATAAATGGATTTTTTAATTTTTACGAATTAGAAAATTTTGGTGCCATCAATTTCGGCATTAATCAATCTTTTTTCGACCGTAAATTAAATATTTCTTTAAGTGCCAGAGATGTTTTTCGAACAATGATTACCAAATTTGAGTTAAATCAAGGAAGTATTTATGCAAATGGAGACAGATATACCGACAGTCAGCGTTTTGGAATCAATATTCGTTTTAACTTTGGCATTCGAAAACCTGATAACAATAAAAAAATGTTTGATTTCAACGGGGAAGAACAAATGATGCAATAATTTAGAAATACAATACAAATGGATTACAACGAAATCATATCGAGCATTTATTCGAAAATAAAAAGCGAAGAGAACATCGGAAATTTAGCAAACTACATTCCCGAATTGGCAAAAGTGAATCCAGAAAAATTTGGAGTTCACTTATCAATTCTCAATGGAGAGAAATTTGGAATGGGCGATTATCAAGAGAAATTTTCGATACAAAGTATTGCCAAAGTCTTTTCGTTGTGTATGGCATTTGAGATGTTGGGCGAAAAAATCTGGGACAGAATGGGTGTTGAGCCATCAGGAACGGCTTTCAATTCGCTGATTCAATTAGAAAAAGAGAAGGGCATTCCCCGAAATCCTTTTATCAATGCGGGTGCCTTGGTCATTTGCGATATTTTGATTAGCCATTTACAAAACCCCATGGATGAATTTCTGGATTTTGTGAGATTTATATCGGGAAATCCACAATTAAACTATTCACCAACGATTGCAAATTCGGAAAAAGAATCCGGGTATTTGAATAATGCTTTGTGTTATTTTATCAAATCCTACGGAAACATTCAGAATAATCCCACCGATGTTTTAGACTTTTATTTTCATTTATGTTCATTGGAAATGAGTTGCGAAGAGCTTTCAAGTGCATTTATGTTTTTGGCCAACGAAGGGATGAAATGCGATAATAATCAAGTTATATTAAGCAAAAGCCAAACAAAAAGAATCAATGCTTTGATGCAAACTTGTGGTTTGTATGATGAATCGGGTGAATTTGCATTTAAAATTGGATTACCAGGCAAAAGTGGCGTTGGTGGTGGCATTATTGCCATTTATCCAAAACATTACAGCATTGCGGTTTGGAGTCCACTATTAAACACAAAAGGGAACTCACACAGAGCCATTAAGTTTTTAGAACAATTTACAACCCAAACACAATTATCGATTTTTTAATTAATAAATATTAAACAACGGGTTTTATAAATATAATGCAAAGAGGATTTGTTTTTACTATATTTTTTTGATGTGCTGTTTTTCAAATAATTATCTCTTTTTTGACAAAATTAAACAATTAAAAGCTTGGTCGTAAAGCAAAAATAACTAACTTCGTGTCGAGTAAAAGAGATGAAGAGTAACACATATATAAAAAAAATTAAATATAAACTAATAACATTAAAAAATGGCAATTAAAGGAGCGATAGTAGTTGACATTGAGCATTGCAAAGGCTGCGGAGTTTGTGTTGAAGCATGCCCTCAGAGTGTAATCAAGCTATCAAAAACAGTGAATGGCAAAGGATACAATTTTGCCGAAATGCAAAATGATGCCTGTATAGGATGTTCAAACTGTGCAGTTGTGTGCCCAGATGGAGTTATCACGGTATACAGAAAGAAATTTTAGTAAAAAAACAAAAAAATATTCCAAATGAAAGAACTCAGGTTAATGAAAGGGAATGAAGCAATAGCAGAAGCTGCTATTCGCTGTGGAGTAGACGGATATTTCGGCTACCCTATAACCCCTCAATCGGAAATACTAGAGCACTTAATGGCTGAAAAGCCATGGGAGAAAACTGGTATGGTCGTTTTACAAGCCGAAAGCGAAATCGCTTCAATCAATATGGTTTACGGTGGAGCAGCTTGTGCTAAAAAAGTAATGACTAGTTCATCAAGCCCTGGCATTAGTTTAATGCAAGAAGGATTATCCTATATTGCTGGTGCAGAACTACCTTGTGTTGTTGTAAACGTAGTTCGTGCGGGTCCTGGTTTAGGAACCATACAACCTTCACAATGCGATTATTTTCAAACGGTTAAAGGCGGTGGTCATGGTGACTACAGACTTATTGCATTGGCACCTTCTACGGTACAAGAAATGTACGACTTTGTAGAATTGTCATATGATTTAGCATTTAAATATCGTAATCCTGTAATGATTTTATCCGATGGTTTGATTGGACAAATGATGGAAAAAGTATATTTAGAAGAATATAAAGAACGTTGGACAGATGAGTATATTGCAGAAAATCACCCATGGGCAACCAATGGCAGAGCTGGCAATAGAAAAAACAACATTATTACCTCTTTGGAACTTCAATCAGATCGACAAGAAAAAGTAAACTTGAGAATTCAAGAAAAATACCGTATAATTGAAGAGAACGAAGTAAAATACGAACTTATTAACTGCGAAAACGCAGATTATTATTTTGTAGCCTATGGTTCTTCTGCTCGGATTTGTCAAAAAGCTATGGAGTTAGCCGCTGAAGAAGGTATTAAAGTAGGTCTTATTCGTCCAATTACATTGTGGCCTTTCCCAAAACAAATCATCAAAGAATTGGGTCAAAAATCAAAAGGTATACTTACTGTAGAAATGAGTGCAGGACAAATGGTAGAAGACGTTAAGTTGGCTACCGAATGTCGTGTAAAAGTTGAACATTATGGCAGAATGGGTGGTATCATTGCATCACCTGCAGAAATTGTTAATGCATTAAAAACAAAAATTATTGGAGGATAAACCATGTCTGAAATAAAATTAGAAGATATCATACAACCCGAAAATGTGGTTTATAAAAAAACCGATGTTTTAAATGATGCAGTTATGCATTATTGCCCTGGTTGTGGTCACGGTACTGCCCACCGTTTGGTTGCTGAAGTAATCGAAGAAATGGGAATTCAAGGCAATTGCGTAGGCATTGCCCCAGTTGGATGTGCTGTTTTGGCATACAACTACTTTAACCTTGACTTTCAACAAGCCGCTCACGGTAGAGCTCCTGCCTTGGCATCAGCTGTAAAACGCTTAATGCCCGACCGTTATGTATTTACCTATCAAGGTGACGGCGACTTAGCAGCGATTGGTACAGGCGAAACGATTCATGCTTGCAACCGTGGCGAAAACATTACCATTATTTTCATCAACAATGGAATTTATGGAATGACCGGTGGTCAAATGGCTCCCACAACATTACCCAACATGAAAACAGCAACGTCTCCATACGGTCGTAATGTTGAAACCATGGGAAACCCCCTAAAAATAACAGAATTGGTTGCTCAACTTCCGGGAACTTCTTACGTAACCCGCCAAGCTGTTCACACTCCAGCTCATGTTCGTCGTGCTAAAAAAGCACTTCGCAAAGCGTTTGAACTGCAAGGTCAAAAAGCTGGTACTTCTTTCGTAGAAATTGTATCAAACTGCAACTCAGGTTGGAAAATGACACCTGTTGAAGCAAACAAATGGATGGTGGATAATATGTTCCCATTCTATCCTCTAGGTGACTTGAAAACCCCTACCGAATAAATCATTTAATGTTAATTTTAAAAA
>Ga0265295_1002074_pt1 | contig 33099 bp, 25 predicted proteins | sample Munlansysbiofilm_FD_192503 | JGI IMG/M metagenome (GOLD analysis project Ga0265295, IMG submission 192503) | Leachate microbial communities from a municipal landfill in Southern Ontario, Canada - Methane capture system biofilm | ecosystem: Engineered > Solid waste > Landfill > Unclassified ... | reverse complement strand
TGATTGCTTTTTTGATTCTTAGATTATTAGTGAGCAGATATCTCCATTTCGATGAAATCAGTACCAATAGGCAGATTGTGCTAGGCTGAATAGTTACGTTTTTTCTTCTTGTAGATCATTGCTTGTTTCTCATAACTCTGCAGCATATTTGCCATAGCAGTATTTTGTTTAGCCTGGAAAACCAGTGTTCCACACTATGACTTATCTTCCAGTGCAAGAACAAACCCTAATCAGAGGATTGTTTCTTTAAAAAAGGTGTATAGCTTATTGGATCATCGGATAAGATAAGATTCTATATTTTTATTTCGAGTTCCAAATATTGGACCCGGTTGCAACAGAAATTTATATTCATCATTCAACTGCTGTTGTCCTGTAAAAACATAAAAAAATGAAAAAAAAGTGAAAAACCATTGATGCTGGAATCAATGGACTCGCTTTAGGAAATAGTTACATCTACCTCGTGTCTGCTAAGTATTACCATCGTATCGTTCTTTTGAGCAGTGACTGATGATGATGTGGGGTAAGCTACTGTGAAACCCATACTCTCAAGATATTCTCCCCACTTGGAAGCATGTGTGCTGTTTATCTGGACAGTCAGGTTAATTGGTGAAGGTGTCATGTCCATTCTACTGTCGTTATGCCGCAGGGTAAGGGTGACTATGCCTTTTCCTGACATACCGGTGTCCCCATTTACTGAAACAAGGCCTATGGTTGTTATGTCTTTGTTATCTATGCTGCTGTTATAGATAGGTGGTTTTGATACCATTAATGCGGAACCTGACGTATAGGTTTTAAAAACACTTCCCATTTCATAAGCAACTGTCTTGCCATCTTTTTCAAACTCAATCTCTCCGGTAGGTATGTGCAACGGTGGATCGCTATCATAAGTAATGGTCATCGAGGAGTCGTTGCTTACTGTGATCATAGAGCTTTGGAGTTTCATTTTATGAACCTTTACAGGTGTCTGGTCAAATGCTACTCTGTCCATATTGCTCTGAAGCACAATAAAATTCTGTTCTGCACTTTCGAATATGTTCGTATCGATACTTGATTGCAATGCCGGGTATCCAATGGCATAGATCACTCCCATTGATAAGGTCACAATTGCAAACAGCAGGATATATCCCAGTGTTTCAGAAACTGCTGCATCTTTTCTATCTTCTCGAGTCATAGCTGATCATATGATTTGTGGAACTGCTTGATACAGTACCGTTGATCGGCATTGTCGTTGCAATTCCGCCGATCGTAACTCTTACCTTCTTACCGGATGACTGGGAGATAACTTCTATTATCTGATCCTCATATGCGATATCGGCATCGATTGTGTATTCTTCTCTGCCGGCTCTTACAGGTGTCCTGTATTCAGTATCAATGTTGCCATTAGGAGGAACAATGAGATACATGTCTGTTATCATTGTACTCATCATGTTTCCGATATCTGTCATCTCATCTTTCATTACAACATCATTTGGGTCATTGATGAATATGTCCTCTGCATTGATGCTTATTATGGAAAAAAAACCGATACATATCAAAGTGAACAACATATATTCCACTATAGTTGAAACTCCCTCTTCGTTTTTAAACAACTGCCTCATGCACCCACCTCTATGACCTCAGGTTTTGACTCGTAATGTGTCCTTCCGTCATTATATGTAATATTTACAAAAATAATGTCAATATCATTAATGCCATACGTACCATTGGTTGAATTGATGGATACCAGTGATACATCTACAGTTTCTCCATGTATCGCATGTAACTTTTCTATCTGGCTACTGTAGTTTTTAAACAGTTGTGTATATATATCGGGTATTGATTCATTGCTTGTTTTGTTTATCTCAAAAGAAAGGTCCTTTATTATCTTTGCATTGTCCCTGGTATGCAAATTCAACTCACGAATGTTCTCTTTGGGGAATTCAAGTGCAGCATTAGATGAATGGTATCCTGCCATTGCTGCCTGGTTGGCAAGTGCTGCAAGACCTATTATTATCAGTGATAACACCAGCCCGGAAAGAGCTATCCATTGTCCCTTTGTATCTTTTCTTAAACTTTCCATGCTGTCAACCTCACTTCAACAACTCTTAATTCATCATCATCCAGATTCCATGTACCGTTCATGTCGCTTACGGTTTGATTTGTAAGCGTTACAAAATGCCTTGCTACGACTGCACTTTTTCCGGGGGACCCTTTGATAATTACTTTTTTCTGTGTTATATTTCCATTTTCAACGTATGCAAGATCAACATTGTACAATACATTGGGTAATAAATATGAAAGACCGTCCTCAAGATTGTCAAGAGTATTTACAGGATATGTGGCTTCTTCTGTCACGTCCCAGCTTGCAACACAGGCTGTCAGGTTATGAAGAATTGGTGCATTATTGGACTGAGCTGATGATTTAGGTACTATGTCAATTACAGTAAGCGCATCTGAAGCCATTTGTTTCAACTGGACATCTATGGCCATCTCGTTTTGCGGAGTGACCATCATGGTACTATTTGTGATCATGAGCACGGTCATGGTCATGAGTACTGCTGCAGCCAGTCCCTCAAGGGTATGTAACTGTGCTTTATCGTTCAATTCCACACCTCCACTGTAAGGTATGCTGGTTCGCAGAGCACTTCAAGTTCCTGAGTATAATCCATAAAGGGAGAGGCTGTATTTGTAAATTGAACGTCCTTGAACTCTATTTCCAGCTGGTATGTATGGAAATTATTGAAAAGTCCGGACTTCAGTGAAAAGACTACAGTGGAATTATTATCAAAGTTGCCCGTACTGTTTAGTGGTAAAACAGTTCCATTGACTATTTTATATGTTGTATAGTCGATATTTTCACTGAGATTAGTTCCATCCAGTACCAATTTATTGAAACTGGGGTCAGTTCCTGTTATATCAAAATTATCAATATATAATTTGACATCATCACTCAAGGGCCCTGTAACGTTCAAAATTGTTTTAGATTTTTTTACCGGGGGGTTTGGATCAATTGGTAATTCCTCTGCATCAAAATATGCTATTGTTCCTGTTTCAACCAATACTATACGGGTAATTTTTGAGGTTTCCCTGTCATGGGGAGTTGCTTCTCCCAGTGTGATAGGGGTATTGTTCAGAATAAGGGGTGTATTATTTTGTGAAATTTGTAAAATTGAAATGTTATAACCGTAGGAAAAATGCGCACCATCCACGTTATTGTACAGGCCCAGCTTCTCAATGATATCACTTTCATTTAACATCATGAATCGCTCAATCTTATCTTTTGATAGGAGATTAGGGGTATTGGTTAGTTTTGATTCTGGTTCGTGGTCTACTGCAAGTCCAATACGCATTACATTGTCCGGGTGAGCTTCCCATGCAGTACCACTGCTTGTACTATTGCCCCACCATCCCGTATCCTCAGCAAGGATTGCAGCCGTACGATATGCAGTATAATCTAAACTGCTCTCTCCGGCAGACCCTGAAAGGAAGAGACTTGGGATAAATTGCACAATAAAAATAAGGGCAATAAGGAACAATGAAATTCCAAGTAGGAAATCTACTGCTATCTGGCCCTTTTCATCAATCATTGTAGTATATATGCAATATATAATATAAAAATAGTTCGTTAAAATAAACGATATAATGTAAAAACATAATTATTATACTTCGCATTGTTCATGTCTTATATTTGTTTCTCTATTGCTGGGTCACTGGTTTTGAGTCAAGAGGTGACTTTTTTATCAATTTCAGTTTAACATGATTTCCTGGTTAGTGCATAAAGTATAAGAAGGACATGTTTTTATATTGTTGATTATATATCTAAAATCAATATTTAATTTAAGTATTAATATACTAGATTTCAATTATCTGCTTGTTAACAGGTTGGTTCAGGGGTATTTCTATGGAATACTTAAAAAAATGTATATATCTGGGTATGATTTTTCTTATCTTTTCAATCTCAGCTTTGGCACTGGATGTTGAATTTCTGACACAGAACATTCAAAGCAACGCTGGCGATCCTGTCAATATAAGTGTAGTGATTACGGATAATGGCACAGCTGTGAATAATTCATTGGTGAATTTCACAACAGATATGGGTATTCTTAGTTCTTCTTATGCGTACAGCAATTCATCTGGAATTGCAGAAGTGATTGTCAATTCCACGGCAAGTGGTATAGCACATATCAATGCAAGCACAGGCGGCGCTTATAATCTGAAGAACATAACATTCCTGCCATTGGAAACATATTCGATTCTTATTGATGTTGAGCATTCTGTTAACAGCGCAGGTAATATAACTAACATTACCTTCTATCCAAAAGATGTTTTTGGAAATATCAATTCAACTGAGATAATTGATCTGAATGTGCTTATAAAGGACACTTCAGGCAACACAATACATGATATTCCATTATCAATATCTTCTGCCAATATTACGTATTTTGATGCTAACGAGACAAACACGAATACCTCTTATACAAGTGTTCTGTCCGAATTTTCGGTCTTGAGTCTCAATTCGACAGTTGCAGGCAATATCTCCATTACATCCACTGTTGGTTTAGTTTCAAATACCACGCAAATTGAGATCATACCTGGATCTCCTGGTTTGATGGGGGTTGTTTACAATGATGATTATACTGTAAACACAAATTCAAGCATGTATGTAAGTATTTATGACAGATATGAGAACCCAATTAAAAATGCGAATGTCACGTTCAATGTAAGATCACCAGTAGCTACAGTTTACAATAGTCCGGTAGCATATGATTCAGCTTCTATTAATACCTACAATGGATTAACCGATGCCAATGGAAAAGTGTCCAATATTTTCACAACTGATAAAAGAGCGGGAGAAAACATTGTAGGCATCAATGTAATTAACACTTCACTGAAGCATAACATTTCAATAACAGGTCTTGCAGATGAGGTAGATAATCTCTTCCTCACTTACACGCCTAAAAATGTTATTGCAAACAATATAGATACCTACACATTGTCTGCCCAGCCAGTTGACAAATTTTTAAACCCAATATTGCCATCTGGAACTTCTATAAAAGAGCAGGTCCGATTTACAACGGATGATGGCACATTATTACTGATACCTTTGAATATTCGGGGTCATGCAAACACTGTTGTCGGCCCGACACCTTATATTGAATCTCTTTCTGTAACAGCCACTTACAAGAACGAATCCGGATACACGGACTTCAGCAACAATACTACACTTAAGTTTACAGCCGGTCCTCTAAGTATAATTGACTTTTACTCAGTTCCGGATACCGTTTTAGCCCAGGGTTTGAATGGCAACCATGAGGCTGATGTCACGCTTGTTGCATTGGATAAGTGGGGACACTCGCTGTCCAATATTAGTTTTGTTCTTAATAATACCAATACAACAGTTGGAACATTTACAGTAAAAGAAATAAATTCAACTGATTCTATCAATGCTACAACTGACTCTGAAGGGCGAATATATGGTACATTTCTTGGGAATGTTTCAGGAAATACTACTCTCATGGCAACATGTGGAAATTTCACCACATCAACGAAAATAAGCGTCAAAGCCGAACCTTTCATGAGCGTATCTCTGCAAATTAGTCCTTCTTCAGTAAATTCGGGATCCATTGTAAATGTCACAACAATCATATCAGTAGAAGGTGAACTCCCAATTACAAGACCAGCTGCAAGTGCCATGCTCGTTCTTGATAGATCCGGTAGTATGGATCCTGATTATTATGCAGGAACTCCTCTTGATGTTGTTCTTGTTCTTGACCGTTCGGGAAGTATGTATGTTGACGAAGCTATGCTCAAAGCAAAGACTGCATCCAAGGAGTTCGCATCAAACCTGGTTTCAAATTCCCGATTGGGAGTTGTTTCTTTTGCATGGGAGCCATTTGTGGTAAGTAGTGTAGATTTGGGATTAACTCCACTCAACTCTTCTGCAAGCCTGCTTCTTGTCAACAGTTCTATAGATAAACTGCATGCAGTTGGAGGAACGGCAATGGGTGAAGGTATGGCTGATGCAAATGATATGCTTATACATGATGGTCGTTCTGGGTCACGTAAAGTAATGGTCGTTCTTACAGATGGAAAGACAAATCGGGGTTCTGATAAGGATGGTATTAATGCAGTTGATCTAGCAAAAACAAATGACATCACTATATACACAATAGGTCTTGGACCTGACATTGATGAAGGCCTGCTCAGGTCAATTGCTATGGATACAGGGGGTAAATACTATAGTGCTCCAAGCAGTTCTGAGCTAATTTCTATATACAATGCCATTGCACAGGATATTTCTGATTATGATGTCACTGATATTGAATATGGTCTTGAGGGTTTTACTCCGTATTCTTACATGTTCAATGATAAAATATCAATTGGGGATGTATATACTCTCAAATTTGTTGCTTATGACTTTGATTCTGTTTTTGATGCAAGTCCGTATTATGGCGGTACAAGTGCTGGAGAAGGACTTATTCAGATAAACGGTAAGAACTTTGAATTGGTTCCTTCACTTACAAATTCTGCTAACTCTGATAAATGGAAAAAATATGAGTATAACATCACGGACCATGTGCATTCAGGTGAAAATATCATCTCTTTCTATGACTACTATGAATATACTGGTTACCGGGATTATGACGATTATTATAAAGGCAGTGTTGACTCAAATCTTGGCAACAATAAGGTTCGCAATGTAGAAATTTATATGAACGAAAATCTCATCACATCTTATGCGGATGAAACTCTTCTTGATGGGAATGGATATGTCCTCTCATTTGATAATCCATTGTCAAGTGATTATTTTGAAGATACATTTGAGATCAATGAATCAATCAATGACCTTAAAGTGGAACTTCAATGGGACCATGATCATGTAGACCTTGATCTACAATTGATAAGCCCTACAGGAAGGGTCTATGGCATTGGCTATGATAGTACAGGTTATTATGTGGATGCAAGTGGAAGATCGGAGTATATCTGGGTACACCCACTTTCTGATTTTTATCCAAACGATGATGGCGATGCAGTGGAAATCGGCAACTGGACTGTCCGAGTAACCGGACAGAGTACCAATGATACGGGTGCGTTGCAGAAAAATTTCACAATATCAACATATATCGACAAGAAAAGTGCAGCCAAACTATCCTCTCATGCATTCATTTCAAGTTTTGATGAAAGCCGGGGTGATAAGGCCGGACTTGCACTTTACAGTTTTGAGGATGTCGTTTTGAGTGATAAGCAGACAAGTTATATTCTGGACAACAGTACATGGGTAGGATATTTTACAGTCGATGAAACGGGTTATTATACTTTTAATGTATCCTGGGAGGATACATCACTTATCGATACCTATCTTTATGGTGGTATAGAACTTCTGGATTCTTCAAACGGCACAGGTGCTTGTGCAGTCTCCCATCTGCTTTCAGCAGGAGAAACATATCATCTGGATATCGCCAAGGGAGCGGGTTCAGCTACAGATACTCAATTCACTGTCAATGTCTCCACTTCCTCGGTAGATACTATCATGACTGCATATTATGACAGTACTGGAGGTGGCGGAACTCCTAAATTCAGGACATGGGATGCTATTCAATGGTCAGTAGAACAGTCTGCGAACTATGTAGGCGGAAGCCCCTATCATGTAGTGCTTGAATCCAACCCTCATAATTCAGAGATCATTATGGGTACGTCTGACAGCAATAATGATGTAAACGTTCAGATATGGGATGATTCTTCATGGAGTTCTCCAAAGGAACTCAGTACTAATATGAATGCAAACTCCAAAAGAGGTTTTGACGTAAAGTACGAACAGGTTTCAGATGATGCTATTGTTGTTTACGTGGACAAGTCCATAGACAGTGGCATTGTTCCTCAATACACTGTGTGGAACGGTTCTTCATGGAGTTCCCCTTCAGCAGTGAATGGATCAGGCGCCGGTAGCGGTAGGGTTAACTGGGTTAAACTTGCAGCTGATCCTAATTCAGACAAAATGGCTTTGGTAACCCAGGATGATTCAGGACGCATACGTGCTCAGATCTGGGATGGTTCCTCATGGGATAATTCTGAAGTCATAACAGACAATGCTGATGGTCCATACCAGAGTTTTGATGCTACATATGACCGTGATGGCAATGTTATGGTAGTCTGGGCAGACTGGTCTGTTTCATCACATTTTGTTTCAGGTTCATGGTTTTGGAAGAAATATGATTATACATGTGATGTAAGAGTTGGGTATCATATTTTCAGTAATGGTTCCTGGGAATCTGGAGATATCAATTCGTTTTCATACTCACAAGAATCTTGGAGCAATCCATATTCCAATTATGGCTGCTGGCTCAAGGTCGCAGCCGATCCCAACTCTGGCAAGATGATAATGGCTTTGAGCGATGCTTCTAAAATCCGTTATGCCACATGGGATGGTTCCTCATGGGAAGATTCTTTGTCAATACTAGAACACAATGTACAAACCTCCTCAATCTGTCCAGTTGATGTGGCGTTTGAGTCGACGTCCGGAGATGGGATTATTGTTTGGGGAACTAATAGCAATTATCCAAAATATCGCACATGGGAAGGTTCTTTGTGGAGCTATGAAGAATCGGCGTCATCAATCAGTGCTTATCCGAGCGGTGTAAAGTTAATCCCGGACCCGGGATCTGACGAAATATTCCTTATGACCTCTGATTCCAGTGCCAATATAAATATTCAGAAATGGACTGGAAGTTCATGGAGTGACGCTTGGGAAGTTGAAACATCTTCATCAAGTGATTATGAATGCTTCGACATTGCATTCTTTGAGCAGGATTACTTTTCAAAAAGCACTCCTGTCCAGTGGAGTCAGTGGACATCCACCGCAACATCCACTTTTGAAAATGATTCCCTTTCACATCTGGAAAATGCCATTGAAACCATTACGGCGGATGGTTTGACCGCAATAGATGAAGGTCTGTTCGTTGCCAATAATGAGCTATCTTCGGTGGATGGTAATTCTACAATAGTCCTGATGACAGACGGTCTTGATAATGCAGGTTATCATTCCCTGCTGGAAGAAGCATACAGGGCCAGGGATAACAATACCACTATCTATACAGTAGGGTTTGCTAACAATGAGTCTGAAGTTGATTCTGTGCTGGAGAAAATTGCAGACATAACAGGCGCAGAGTACTATTTTGCACCTAACTCCAGTGTTTTGAAGGAGATCTTCAGGGGTATTGCTTCACAGCTCACCAATTTTTCAGCAGGTGGTCCGGTACTGGATATACACGTTCCTTACAATTATATCACTCCGTTGTCTGTTGCAAAGGCAACGTATATTTCAGGAAGCAGCAATGCTACAACCGGCAATACTACAGTGTTTGAATCACCAATAGCACCTCCTACGGGTAATGCAGAACCCGCTATCACCACATCCAGTGGGATGTCCATTCTTGAATGGCAGTTGCCAAACCTTGGTCCTGGTGATAAATGGGGTATATTGTACCAGATGCAGATTGATGGTGCAGGCTATGTGCCGCTGATCATGCCAACCTCCTCGGTAACGTACACAGATCTTAGTGGTGAGAATATCACAGTTTACATACCAAGTGGTGGAAATGCAAATCTGGGTGGTGGCGATGCCAGCGTACTTTCTTATGCACTGGGAAGTTTTCACATGAAACCGGACAGGACCATCCTTCCTATAGCTAACACTGCTAATATCAGCCTGACACTCACGGATGTCATGGGCAATTCCAGCTTCGCTTACGTGCATCTTTATAGTAGCATGGGATATTTCGAGGCATATGAGAATCCTATCAATGTGACGGTTGTAGGGTCGGATAATGTTAATTTCACCAGTGCTGCTGCTGGTAAAGCTTACATTACTGCATATGCGTACAATGTGAATGACGCAAGTGATGTTCTTGTTGCCAAAGATGTCTTGATTATCAGGCCAAGAGGAATGATAACTCTTAGTTAAAACCGGATTCTTTGTAGCTTTTACAAAGAATCTTATTTTCTTTTTGTTGTTTATTTTTTTGACTATGGGATTTTGGTAAATGAAATAGAACAGAATAAAATAAAATGAAGGAACCTAAAATAAAATAAAATAAAATTAGAAAATTTCTAAGATGTTATTTTCCATTCTTTTATCGTTCAGTAGATCTCTACGTCCACCGAATGCCTGCTAAGAATCAGCATTGTATTGTTCATATCAGCAGAAACCGTTGATGATGTGCTGTTAGTTACCGAGAAACCTATGTCGTCAAGATATTCCTGCCATTTTGAAGCATGAGTGCTGTTTATGTTAATTGTTACATTTGTTGGTGAAGAGGTTCTGTACATCGAACTAGAGTTATGCTTAAGGTTAAGTGTGGCCATCCCCTTTCCCGATACACTATTATCCCCGTTTACAGAAATAAGCCCTATTGTAGTTAATGTGGCGTTATTGATCGTATTGACATATATCGGGGATTCTGATATCATTACCATGGACTTTCGCGGATATGATTTGATGACAGCTCCCATTTCATAAACCAATATCTTATTATTTTTTTGAAACTCTATCTCACCTGTTGGGATGAACAATGTTTGATTGCTATCATACGTAATGGTCATTGATGATTCGTTACTCACAGAGATTGCAGAGTTTTGAAGCTTTATTTTGTGAACCTTCATAGGTGTCTGGTCAAATGCTGCTCTTTCCATGCTGCTCTGGAGTTCAATGAAACTCTGTTCTGCACTTTCAAATATACTTGCATCGATGTTAGATTGCAATGTAGGATATCCAATTGCATAGATAAATCCCGTGGACAAGATCACAACCCCAAACAACAGGATATATCCCACAGTTTCGGAAACCGCTGCATTACGTCTATCTTCTTGAGTCATAACTGATCATGTGGTTTGTGGAAGAGCTTGATACAGTGCCGTTGATCGGCATTATCGCAGCAATTCCGCCTATAGTAATGCTTACTTTCTTACCGGATGATTGGGAAATAACTTCTATTATCTGGTCCGTATATGCAATATCGGTATTGATGGTGTAGGTTTCTTTGCCTACTTTATCCGGTATTTTATATTCTGTGTCAATGTAGCCATTGGCAGGAAGAATGACGTACATATCGGTTATCATTGTACTCATCATATTCCCCACATCACTCATTTCATCCTCCATCAAAGCATCATTTGAATTCTGGACAAAGATCTCATTAGAGTTGAGGCTAATTGTCAGAAAAAAGCCAATGCATATGATTGAGAACAAAATGTATTCAAATAAAAGTGTGACTCCATCTTCGTTTTTAAATAAATGTCTCATACACCCACCTCGGTGACCTCAGGTTCTAATACATAGTGAGTTCTTCGTATTTTTCTTAGACTTTCCATGCTGTCATCCTCACTTCAACAACTCTTAATTCATTATCATCCAGATTCCATCCGCCGCCCATATCCTGCACGGTCTGGTTCGTAAGCGTTACAAAATGCCTTGCTACAACTGCATTTTTGCCAGGTGCTCCATTTACTATTACTTTCTTCACATTCAGATTCTCATCTTTGAAATAAGCAATATCTACATTGTACAATACACCAGGTAACAGGTATGCAAGAGAGTTGTCGAGATTGTTCAGATTATTATCCGGGTATTTTGCTTCCATCATATCCCAGCTAGCGATACATTCTGTCAGGTTATACTGGGCAGAAGCATGCTGAGCTATGTCAAGAGTTGCCAGTGCGTCCTGGCTTATTTGTTCCATTTGAACGGTTATGGACAGTTCGTTCTGAGGGCTCATCATCGTAATACCCTGTGTGATTGTAAGTACAGAAAACGTGATCATAACTGCTGCACCCAGACCTTCAAGAGTGTGTAACTGTGCTTTATTATCCATTACCACACCTCCACCGTAAGGTATGCAGGTTCGTAAAGTGCTTTGCTCAAATTATTGTAGCTGATAAAAGGTGGTCCTGAATTTGAGAATGTTACATTGTTGAATTCCAGATCAAGCCTGTGATCAGTACTCGCGGTAAAAAGATCATGATCAAAGTTCAGGTAAATGCTATCTCCACTGCTAAGGTTTCCGGCAAGCGGAGAATTTGTCCATCCATCCTTCTTGTAAACAGTGAAGTCAGATGCCTGAGTTAAGAGATTTCCATCAAGTTTTACGTTCAACAGTGCCGGATCTATGCCGCTTAAGTTGAGGTCACTTATCTGCACGGTGATATTTTCCTCAAAAGGTCCCGTCACGCTAATTGTTGCCACGGATGATGATTCACTTGTCAGTTCATCCCCTGAAATAGCAGCTATCGTTTCTTTTTCTACAAGAACCACACGTGTGATCCTTGCTACTTCCAGATTGTCAGGGAGTGTTTTTCCCCGGGCAATGCTTGTGTTGTTCAGAATAAGATTTGAACTATTTTGCGTAATATATATATTGTATCCATAGGAAAAGTTAGTGTCTCCGACACGTTTATACATTCCCAGCATCTTCACGAGGTCAATTTCATTTACAAGCATGAATTGTTCTATCTTGTCTTTTGATATGAGATTGGGACTGTTAGTAAGCTTTGAGCTTGAGTCATCGTCAGCAGCCAGTCCAATCCGCAGTATGCTGTTTGGGTTTGATTCCCAGTCAGTTCCATTATTTGTGTTGTTCTCCCACCATCCTGCATCTTCCACAAGGATTGTGGCCGTGCGGTAAGCCGTGTAGTCTAAACTACTCTCTCCTGCTGATTCTGACATGAACAGGCCTGGAATGAACTGTATGGTGAAACTAATAGCAAATAGGACCAATGATATCCCAAGCAGGAAGTCTATTGCAACTTGTCCCTTTTCGTCGATCATTTGAATTATATATAGTTTTAATAATATAAAATGATACTTGTTAATAATGGTAGTATATAATTGTTTTATTGTGGAAGGAGCATTTTAACATCATATGCTGCAATACTTTCTTTGTTATTTTGGCCTTTGTACCCCAAACAATAAAAACCAGCAAGTACATACCATAATCCCTGATGGATGATATAAGGATAATCCACACAGGGGACACACATCTTGGGTACCGGCAGTATCATAGTGATGTGCGCCGGCAGGATTTTTTCAATGCTTTTTCCTCCGTGGTGGATGATGCTATTAGTATGGGCGTGGACGCTGTAGTGCATGCAGGCGACCTGTTTGATTCCAGGAATCCCACACTTGACGATATTCTTGATGCCATGGGTCTGTTCTCACGGCTGAAAAGTGCAGGAATCCCGTTGCTTGCGATCGTTGGTAATCATGAGAGCAAACAGAGTACGCAGTGGCTTGACCTTTACAGCAGTCTTGGTCTTGTAATTCGCCTTGGCACAGAGCCTTACAGGCTGGGCGAGCTTGCCTTATATGGTATTGACAGTGTTCCAAAGACAAAGATACCCTTATTCGATTATTCCATATTCGAAGACAAGGCAACTGACGCAAAATATAATGTGCTTGTAATGCACCAGCTCGTAAAACCCTTCTCCTTCGGTGACTGGGATATAAAAGAAGTAATTGAATCCCTTCCTTTTGATGTACATGCAGTACTTCTTGGGGATAACCACAAGCAAGAAATAACAACAGTCAACGAGGCATGGGTCACCTACTGTGGCAGTACCGAGAGGAACAGTAGTTCAGAACGCGAGCCACGCTCCTATAATATAGTCACCATCGGGGAAACTGGTATTGAGATAAGTAAGCGTGCAATTGAAACACGTGAATTTGTATTCATACCTGTCACGCTCACGGAAGGCACGAATGCTCACGATGATGTATTTTCCGCAGTAATGGAGCATAACATTGAAGAAAAAGTTGTCTTCGTGGAAATATCAGGTGATGTCAGGGTAAAGCTGGACTTCAGTGAAATAGAGAAGTTCCTCTTGTCAAGAGGTGCGCTTATTCCAGGTATAAAAGATCTTCGCAGTGGGGTTGATACACTGGAAGATAGCTCGCTGAAAGTCTCTTTCTCAGACCCGGATGATGTTGTCAAAGAAGAGATCAAGAAAATGGATCTTACGGCTGGCGGCCTATTGCTTGATGATATAATAAGGGACCCACTTATAGTGAAGACAAGAGTCGGTGATGAGGCCGAGTCTAAATTAGGGCAGTTGCTTGAAAACATAGATTTTACGGAACCTGTTCCTGTTAACGCTTCTTATGTCCTTTCCGATGATACAGCGATGCTGGCAAGCGAGTCTCAGCTGACTGAATATGCTCATGTAGCTGAAACAGTGAGCGAATCCGAAAAGGAAAGATCGGATGATGAATTGGTAGATCTTGTTCAGAACACCGACGTTTCTGAAAAAACAGATATGCCAGTTTCTGATAACTCTGACGATATAGTGCCTAATAAAAAGTCTGAGGAAACAGGAGCTACTGAAAAAATTGTCGTTTCTGAGGATTCAGCAGTAGTGGGTGATGCTGAGCGTAGTAAAAAAAAGCGGATGGAAGCTAAAAAAACAGAGCCTGAAACTGAAAAACCCCGCCAGTACAATCTGGGTGATTACCTTTGATGTTAAAACGATTAAAAGTTGAGAATATCAGAAGCTATAAGGAACTGGACGTTTCGTTCAAGAATGGTGTCACAGTGGTCTCAGGTGTCAATGGAAGTGGTAAATCCAGTCTTCTGGAGGCATGTTTCACAGGACTTTTTGGAAGCAAGACCCTGGATAAGGACTTCGTACTTTCCGATATCATCACCAAGGGTGCTTCAAAGGCATCAATATTGCTTGAATTCGAGCAGAATGGGCATAATTATTCTACAGAGCAGTCTTTCAGGAACGACCCGGAAAAAGGACGTGCTTCCAATACCAAATCCATCTTCAGGAAGGATGGGGATATCATATTTGATCAGGCAACGCGGACCTATGAAGCAGTGACATCCCTTTTGAATATGGATGAAGAAGCTTACAGGAATTGCGTTTACATACGCCAGGGTGAGATCGATGTTCTGATCAACTCCAAACCCAAAGACCGCCAGAAAATGATAGATGACCTTCTGCAACTTGGCAAACTGGAAGAGTACCGGGAGCGAGCTTCAAGTGCCAGGGTTGGAGTTGGGCGACATCAACGTGATAGTGAAAGACGTATCAAGGAAATCGGCGTGGAGATCGATCTCATAGAGGATACCGATCCTGCTGGCAGGCTGGCAGCTCTGAAGACCAGGTACCGGCAAATAGATTCTGAAATGAGCTCGTTCAATGAAAAGAGGGACCGCACACGTTCCCTGATAGATGAGGTCACGAAAAAACTCTCTGAGCTAAACGAACTCTCTGGCAGGAAGGAATCTGTAGAGCAACAGATAAAAGAGCTCACGGACAGAAAATCAAAATCATTCCAATCTATTGATTCATTTTCAAAGGACATTCGCTCTCATAAGGAACTTCTTGAATCCAGAAGGCTGAGGGTTTCCGAAATAGAGTCTCTTTTAAAGGCTGACTCAAAAGATATTGAATCCCTGATCGCTCAGATGGATGAAGGTGAACGCTCTTTACGGGACGCTCTGAGCGAGCTGAAAAGTAAAAAGGCAGTTTCTGAAAAAGATCTTCTCAGCATTGGTCATTCTGTGAAAGATTCAGAAAAACAGATAAAATCCATTGAAGATGCGGCAAAAGAGCTTAAATCCAAAATAAAAGCAATTCATTCTGAGATCGAGAAACACAAAGTTAGCATTGCAGGACTTGAAGATAAACACAAGAATATTCTGTCCAAAATAGTTTCTCTGGGTTTCAGTCTTGAAAAACTTGAAAATATCGATGAGGTTCTTGACCTTGTAAATGACCAGCAAAAAAGGTTCCATGGCAGGGAATCTGAACTTAAGGTGAAGATATCTGAACTTAAAGCCAGGATTGAAAAATCAAAACAACTTCTTGAGGCTGGAAAGTGTCCCACATGTGGGCAGGAACTCAAAGGCTCATGTGTGGAGGAATCCAGTGTTTCAGATAATGAGACAATAAAGCAATTGGGAACAGAGCTATCTGAACTTAAGGTCAGTCAGTCCGAAGCTGAAGCAAGGGTGGATAAGGTCAAATCAGCTCGCACTTGTAAATCTGACATTGATGCTGTTCTTAGAAATATTGATTCTGCGAAAGAGGCTATTGACAGGGGCAACAAGAGAATTGAAGAGTATGATCTGCACCTCAGGGAAGATGAGCTGAAAACAAAGGAAATCCTATCCGGGAAGGAAGCACTGGAAAAGAGCATTGATGCGACAAAAACAAAGTTAGAAAAGTTAATGCAGGAAGAGGAATCAGCCTTAAAAGAGCATTCAAAGTCCCTGGAACGTCTTGGTCTTGCCCGGGAAATGCAGAAAATAATGGGGGAGTTCGAGAAGATAAATTCCGAAATAAGGCAGATGGATGAGAAGATCAAAGGTATTCAGGAAATGCTTTCGCTCTTTGAAGGGCAGATAGGGGAGAAAAAAGAATTTTTAAAGGATATTGATGAGAAGATCGGAAAGTTCGATAAGAAAGAGCTCGAATCCTTTAGCAAAGATTATAGTTTTGCTTTTAGCAAGATAAATTCGGAAATTGATAGGTTGAAGCTTGAAAAGGACAAGGTCATGAAGAAAGAGGGAATGGCTGAAAATGACAGGACCCGACTTTCAGGCCTCAGAAAGAACCTGGATATGCTGAAGAACCGGGCTGATTATCTCAATACTGTTTATTCTGATGCTGAAAACCTTGAGAGTATGTACATGAGCATACGTGCGCAAATGCGCTCCAGCAATATACAGACACTTGACAGGTTGATAAATGAAATATTCTCGTTCATGTATTCCAATAATGCTTACTCTCATGTAATGCTGGACGCAGATTATAATCTCACTGTGTTTGAAAAGGATGGTACAGCCCTTGAACCCAAGCTTCTTAGCGGCGGAGAGCGTGCTCTGTTCAATCTGGTACTTCGCTGTGCAATATATCGCCTGCTCTCACTTGGTGCATCATCTCATGATGGTGCCGGGCTTCCACCTCTTATTATGGACGAACCCACAGTATTCCTTGACAGGGGTCATGTGCATCAGTTAATAAAACTCATAGACATGATGCGGGACATAGGTGTGGTACAAATTCTCATAGTTTCCCACGATGAATCTCTTATTGATTCGGCTGATAATGTATTTGCTGTTGAAAAAGACCCTGTGACAAATAACTCGACCATATATGCAAGATAATTCACAGTAAATACTTATTTATTGCTTGAATAAAATATAACTGGCGACCAGAAGTTATATTATACTTTTATTCATATATTAACATATTATTGTCGTATAATTGCGATGAGGGAATGAATGGATTTGCGAGGCTTTTCATGAATACTGAAAACAGGGATTTTGTGATTGAACGCCTTGAGCGTCAACTCAAGGAAAAAGAGACGGAACTAGATGAAATCAAAAACAATATCCGTGATTCTATACTCCGGGAGATTAGAAGTGACCTTAAGAACGATCTTGATTTCAACAATCGAATTGCGCAACTTGAACGTAAGGTTCAGGCTCTAAGCAGTAATCTTAATGGTGTCATGGATGAACTCCTTGACCAAAAATCAATGATACGCTCCATGAAAGAATCACCCATCTCTTACGAAAAGAAAATAGGGCAAAGATCACCAGCTGAGCCCGTAAAGGAAGCATCAAATCCAAAGGTATATAGGCCGGAACCTAAGCCGGTAGCACCTCCCTCACAATCACAGCATGCAACTCCATCTTCAGCAATCCCTTCTTCTATCCGCTCAGCCCCAGCTGAAACATCAGCTTCGTCAAAACCATTCAATTCAAAGGTTTCTGTAAGGTCTGATAATTCGGAATCTTCTTCGGGAACTGTCCAGCCATCCTCATCTCCAAACATGCGTTTCAATGTAAGGGAAGTTCCTTCTGTAAAACGACCTGAAATGCCTGAACCTGAATACCGGTCTGAATATATTGTCGCAGAAACCGATGATGAACGCAAAGTCAGGCTCGACAATAACTCACGCCAGGATATGGCTTCATGCAAATATATTGTTGCAGAGGAAGGCCAATCTTCATGCGAAGAAGAGGAAGAAGAAGAAGCCTCAAAATATGAGACAGTAGAGGCGCGTGAAGATGAAGATGCTGTGGTGATCGTCACACGAAGGAAATAATCCTTTTTATAAAAGCAGAGGAATCGCGTGCATATCAAGGAAATTGAGTTTATAAACTTCAAATCCTTCGGGAAAAAGGTAAAAATACCTTTTTTTGATGGTTTCACTACTATTTCCGGTCCAAATGGCAGTGGCAAATCTAATATCATAGATGGTATCCTTTTTGTGCTGGGTCTCTCAAGTTCCAGGACCATGAGGGCTGAAAAACTTACTGATCTTATATATAACGGCGAAGGTTCTAAAAAACCTGATTTTGCGCAGGTGACGATCCACTTCGATAATACTGATCGTGAAATGCCATATGATGCTGATGAGGTTACTATTACAAGGAAGATACGAGAGACCGATTCCGGATATTACAGTTATTTCTATTTCGATGGCAAGGCAGCTAGTCTTACGGAAGTGCATAATTATCTTGCAAAAGCCCGTGTTACTCCTGAAGGTTATAATGTTGTGATGCAGGGTGATGTTACTCGCATCATCAACATGACCCCTACCGAGAGACGCAAGATAATTGATGAGATAGCTGGCGTTGCTGAGTTTGACAGTAAAAGGGACAGGGCTTTTAGTGAGCTTGAGATCGTTCGCGAGAGGGTTGAGAGGGTCGATATAATAATCGATGAGGTCGGCCAGCAGCTTGAGAAGCTCAAGACTGAGCGTGATCAAGCCCTTAAATACCAATCTCTCAAGGAAGAGAAAATGAAATTCGAGGGCTTTGTCCTGCTTGCAAAGCTCAAGGATGCTAAGGTAGAGCTATTATCTGTTGCTGATGACATCCAGGCCAAGGATGGGGTTCTTGCTAAGCTGGGACTGGATCTTGATGCTAAAAAGATCAATGTTGAAAAACTTGAGCAGGAGCTCGAGGAAATGACTCTGAGCATTCAGAGGATGGGTGAGGATGAGCAGATCCAGATTAAAAAAGATATAGAAGGCATCAGGGGTGAAGTTTCAAGATGTGTTGACACAATTGAACTTTCTGAAAAGGAAATGGAAGATGTCGAATCAAGGCGCAGGAAAACCTTTGTTGAAATTGATGAAATAAAAGGTAAGCTTGAAGAGCTGGAATCTAATATCTCAGAAGAATCAATGAGAAAAGAAAGCATCCTGTCTGAGATGTCTGAGCGCAAGACCGAGCGCATGATCCTCCAGAGCAAGATAGCAGACGTCGATTCAAAATTCGCCCTGACAAGGGATGAGCTCAGTACTCTTAAGTCAAAGCTTGAGATTGTGAAGAACGACAAAAATGAGCTTATGCGTCAGGAAGACCGTTTGCTTGATTCATTGAGAAGAAAATCTGCGGAAGTCCGGGATATTGAAAGTGAGATCGCAGATGCGAAATCCAAAGCACAATCCTCTGGAAGCGATACACTTTCCGTTGGATATGATATAGAGAAGCTCAATGAGAAGATCGATGTCCTGACAAAGGATATTGATGATCTTGAACTCAACCGTTCTCAGTTAAAGGTTATCGTCAAGGAAATTGAAGATGAGCTTCGCAAGTATGAGAATGACTATGCCAGAATAGAGGTCCGTGTACGTGCGGCAGAGGACCACAGCAGGTATTCTAAAGCAGTAGACATGGTGATGAATGAGAAAAAACACCATGGCTTGCCAGGTATATATGGTACCATAGCAGAACTTGGCAGTGTTGATCAGAAATATTCCAATGCTCTGGGTATTGCTGCTGGTGGGCGTATGCAGGCAGTTGTTGTGGAGAATGATGAGGATGCTTCACGTGCAATATCTTTCCTTAAGCAAAGGAGAGGCGGTAGAGCCACATTCCTTCCATTGAATAAAATGGAGTCCCGCAGGCCTTATAAAGATCTTTCCAACAGGGAAGGTGTGGTAGGTTATGCCATCGACCTTATTGACTTTGATAAAAAATTTGAAGCTGCTTTCTGGTATGTTTTCAGGGACACTCTCATTGTGGATACTCTGACAAATGCCCGTCGGCTTATGGGTGGCCTGCGGATGGTAACTCTTGAGGGTGAGGTCATTGAAAAGAGCGGTGCAATGGTGGGCGGTTCCCAGCAACAGAAATCCGGTCTTTCGTTTGCTGCTTCTGAAAAAGATAAACTCGTGAAGATCGCTGAGAAGATCACTGAATACGATTCAAGACGCAGTAATGCCATCAAGAAACTGGATCAGGTGGAAGGGCATATTTCTCAGGTCAATCGCGAGGTCCATGAACATGACAAGGAGATCTCCAAGAAGCAGATGCAACTTGAAGAGATCTCAGGAAGGAGTGAACGTCTTTCCCATCTCATTGAAACAAAGGCCCGGGAGCTTGCAGAGATAGAAGAGTCCCGCAAGGAACTCAGGGAAGAAATGGAGCAAACTGCTACACTGAAACAGGAAAAAGAAGAACTCATCCTGTCTTTAGAGAAGGATATCGGGGTGCTGGATGAGAAACTTGCAGGTTCTGAAGTTCCTGAACTTAACAGACAGGCAGAACAGCTTGATGAAGAGATCAGGCGTCTGGATGGCCGTGTTCGTGACATTGATTCCACTTTGAATGCCCTGAACCTTGACCGTGATTATGCATCTTCAAAGATAGAGGAGAACAGGGAACTTATCAAGTCAATGGATGAGAGGAAAGCTATGCACAAACAACGTGTGGCTGAGCTCAGAAACAAGATAACTGAACTTGAGGCCTCTCTTTTGGAAAAACAGCAGCGTGAAACAGAGCTTACTGAAAAGTTAAAAGAATTACAGCAAGAGCGTGCTCAGCTGCATGAGGAACATGCTTCTGTGAAGCGGGAATTCGAGAAGATAAGGCTTAGATTTGATGAAGGTAATCGGCATATGACAGCTCTGAAAGCCACAAAAGATGCACTTGAGGAGCAGGTCATCGAACTTGCGGAAGAGATCCAAAGACGTGGCATTGAGGAGACCGAAGAAGTTCCAAACTATGAGACTGTTCGTACAAGGATCGGTTCTATTGAGAAGGCAATGGAGCGTCTTGAACCTGTCAATATGCGTGCGTTAGATGAATATGATGAAGTTGAGGCAAGGCTCGATGACCTTGTCACAAGACGTGACACCCTGTCCTCAGAAAGGGAACAGATACTTGAGCGTATAAAGCAATATGAGCAGATTAAAAAAGATACTTTCATGGAAACCTATGAAGGTATAAATGTAGCTTTCAAGGAAATATTCCATGAGCTTTCCGATGGTACTGGTGAACTGGTTCTCGATAATTATGAAGATCCTTTTGCAGGTGGCATGACACTTAGAGCACAACCAAAGGAAAAGACCCTGCAACGTCTGGAAGCCATGTCTGGTGGAGAAAAAAGTCTTACTGCCCTGTCATTTGTATTTGCCATTCAGCAGTACAGGCCTGCTCCTTTCTATGCATTCGATGAAATTGATATGTTCCTTGACGGAGCCAATGCAGGAAAGGTTGCACAGCGAGTTAAAACAGCAGTTGCCAATGCACAGTTCATTGTTGTCTCTCTCAGAAAACCAATGATTGAGGCTGCTGAGCGTACCATTGGGGTTGCAATGCAGGAAAATAACATTACAAGTATCACGGGTGTGAAATTACGTTGAACGAAATAGCAGAAGATGTGGAGATAGTTCAAGCAGCCGAAATTGCTCTGAATACTGGTGCTTCGTTACCATATACCATTGATCCGGCATTCATTGAGACCTTACGGGGACTTGGTGTTGATGAATCTCTCCTTGACTTCTCGGAAGACGTACTTAGCGAACCAGTTGAGATTCTCATGAATCTTGCAAAAGATGGTGCTATAAATCCGTGGGATATCGATATTGTCACTGTTACCGACATGTTCCTTGAGCGTATCGAAGTGATGCAGATAATGGATCTTCGCATCTCTGGCAGGACACTTCTTTATGCATCGATTCTGTTGCGTATGAAATCCACCGGAATCGTCATGGAGGAAGAGGAAGAAGACTGCTTCGAGATGATGGATAATGAGCTGGATTTCTATGAGCCTGATGAATATCCGGTTCCAAAACTACCTATCCGTCGCAGAGCTACACGCCCGGTTACGCTTCATGAGCTCATTGTTGAGCTGCGCAAAGCCGAAAAGGTTGAAACGCGCAGAAAAGACCGCGGCGTTTACCGAAAACTTGAAGAAAGGTCAGCGGTGACAACAGATGATGTTCTGGGTATTGCCCACGAAGAGGATATACTGGGGCGTGTCAGGGACATGGCTGCATTATTAAAGGAATCATTCACTGAACATGAGTTTGTCCAGCTTTCTGATCTGATGACCGATGACAGGTCTGAAAATATCATGACCTATGTTTCACTTCTTTTCCTTGCAACTGAAAAACAGGTTTGGTTGGCACAGGAGGAACTCTTCGGTGAATTGTATGTGTATCCAGCCAGGGCAAATTATGAAGCTGTCTAAGAGGTGTGTTTACAGTTATGAGTGACCGGGAAGTTATGGAGGCAGCTCTTTTTGCTGCAGGAGGGGCACTTGATACAACAACCCTTGGAAAACTGATAGGCAAGCCAAAGAAACATGTTATTGCTATCGTACTTGATCTTGTGAATGAATATTCTTCCAGGGATTCTGGTATTGAGATAATTGACCTTGGTGAGCGTTATGTTATGCAGGTCAAACCAAAATACACTGATGTGGTAAGACCGCTTGCTCCAAAAGAATTGAGTGCGCCTATGCTGCGTACACTTTCCATGATAGCATATCATCAGCCACTTATCCAGTCAGACCTTGTGGACATGAGGGGTAATTCTGCTTATGACCACATAAGGGAACTGAAGGACAGAGGCTTTGTTGAGGCCACACCGCACGGCAGAACAAAGATTCTCCGTACCACTTCTTTATTTGCTGATTATTTCGGTCTTGAATCCAACGACCCTGAACTTGTTAAAAAGAAGATCGTTGAACTTTCCCGCCTTCAAAGCGGGCAGAGTGGTCTTAACAAATGGCTTGGGAGACGATTCATTGCTGTTACTCCTATGTATGAGTCTCTGATGGAGATGTGTGGTATAAGGGAGTACAAGGTCATCAATGCATATGATCCTACAGAAGATGAGTTGGATGAGCTTGAAGATGTGTATAAATTGGTTATCTCCAAAGGTTACCTTGAAAAAGTGAGTAAATATTATGACGGGGAAATAATTGAGGCTAGTTCGACCACGTTTGATGATATTATTGATTCTATCAGGCTTCTTGAGAATGTGGCTGACCCTGAGAGGTCAAAGTCAAGCATTGAAGCAATAAATGACCTCAAAGAACGTTATACTTCAAAGGCACTTGTTATAAGCAAGAAAGTCCATCCTGCTACTGAGATGGTTGCGCGCATTGTCAGTGACTTACGTTTAGCTGTGTCATCTACCGGAATTGTAATAGCTCCAGATTATGGTACATCAACAGATGGTGTTGAAGTTTCAGAAGCAGCTGAGATTCTTATACCAACTCACAAAGCCATGGATGGCAGCCTGCTGGAAAGGGTATGTGGCAAATATGATGCTGTTATAGATGGACTTAAAAATTTAGAGAACAGTTGAAATAAGCATTTTTATCCAAAAATCCTTCAAAAAAATCATTTTCTATATTTTCTTTAAATACGTATATATACTCGAGGGTATAACTTTATATACTGAACTGTTGAATATAACCCAGCTGCTTTAAATGCTTTAAATATGAGGATTATACTATGTCAGATTACAACATCAAAATCGAAAATGTGGTTGCATCTACCAAACTTGCAGAGGAATTTGATCTTATAAAAATAGAAGCTGAATTTGAGGGTGCTGAATATAACAAACAGAAGTTCCCTGGTCTTGTTTACCGTGTAACTGACCCCAAAGCTGCATTTTTGGTATTCACCTCTGGTAAGGTAGTATGTACCGGCGCAAAGAATGTAGCTGATGTTCATACTGTCATAGGCAACATGGCAAAAAAGCTCAATGGAATTGGAATGAAAACCATAGAGAACCCTGAGATCACGGTTCAGAATATTGTAGCATCTGCAGATCTTAAAGCGGTGCTAAATCTCAATGCTATTGCTATTGGTCTTGGTCTTGAGAATATTGAGTATGAGCCTGAACAGTTCCCGGGTCTTGTTTACCGCATAGCTGAGCCTAAGGTAGTAGTACTTATTTTCAGTTCCGGAAAGCTTGTTGTCACCGGTGGTAAATCCCCTGAGAATTGTGAACAGGGTGTTGAAGTCGTAAGGCAGCAACTTGACAGCATGGGTCTGCTCTAAGACCACCTACTTTTATTTTTCTTAAAATGACAAACGAGAACGTCTGTATTTTATTGCCTGTCCTCAATGAAGAGGCTACCATAGGTCAGGTTATCAAAGATTTCCGTTCTGAAGGTTTTGACAATATACTTGTTATAGATGGCAACAGCAAGGACCGGACACGTGAGATCTCAGAAGCTGAAGGTGCACGGGTAGTAATTCAAACCGGTAAGGGTAAAGGTCAGGCACTAAAACAGGCTTTTGAACTTATAGATGAAGAATACATCGTTATGGCAGATGGTGATGGTACCAATCTTGCAAAAGATGTCCATGCGGTATTAGGCCCTGTTCTTGAAGGGAAAGCTGACCATGTCATGGGCAACAGATTAGTTGACTATGAGAAAGGGGCATTTACCAGGCTCAACTTATTCGGCAACAAAATAATCAACAAGATGTTTGGGCTGGCCTATGGGGTGTGGCTTGAAGATATTCTGACTGGTTACAGGGCTTTTAATAAAAAGGCCATCAAATCATTTGAATTGAAGAAATTAGGATTTGAGATCGAATCTGAGATTACGATCGAGAGTGTTAAGAAAGACCTGAGGATATTAGAAGTTCCAACTACTTACCTTGCAAGGCACGCCGGGGGAGCCACCAAATTAAATCCTCTTAAAGATGGTTTCAGGATTATCTCTACCATTTATAAAATGGCAAAGCATCATAATCCAATGTTCTATTTTGGTATAATTGGCGGGCTTTTCATTTTATTGGGACTCTTTGTTGGTAGCTTTGTTGTAATACAGTGGTTCCAGGGAGTTACCCGCATACCTATGAGCATTCTTACCACTCTTCTTATTGTCGCAGGTTTCCAGATGTTCGTTTTTGGATTATTGAGTGACCTTGTGGTAACCCTTCACAGGGAGAATATGCGTATGCTCAGGACGCTGAGTGAAGATAAGGAAAAATAACCGTTGTTTTTTATGTTTTTCTTTTTCATAACTAATTGCTTAGCAAGTATTGAAAAAATAGCACTTAATCCTGCTCTATTAGTAATTGGTCGGTCAATACTTGTTTCCTTTTCAACAATACGACTTTTTCAGTAGATTTACTTTATAGTTTAAATCTGGACTTGTTTCTATTCTCTGTTTTCACAGCAAAAAATAGATCAAAATACATGTAACTCAAAACAACTTTATTTGTTTGAAACTAAAACAAATCTTATTAAAGTCAGTGCTTTTATTTATAACATATCTATAGTATCTGTTTTCACATTAAATGTAATCTATGTTGCTCCGAAATGGGGGTGCCTTCTTTTATTTAATAAAGTTAACTTGACTTTATCGAAAGTTAATTTTTCGACAAATATTATATACGAATTGGTTCTAGTAAGTTACATCAAAGTTTGAGGTATAAATAATGACAATAGTAACAGATGCAAAAAATGGTAAGATCACCGAAGAGATGAAGATCGTTGCAGCAAACGAAAACAAAGATCCTGAATTCATCAGGCGTGGAATTGCTTCAGGAAGGATTGTAATCCCTATGACTCCATACAGGGACATCAAACTCTGTGGTATCGGTGAGGGACTCAGGACAAAGGTCAATGCATCCATTGGTGCATCATCAGATATCGTTGATGTGGATATGGAAGTTGCAAAGGCAAAGGCAGCAGAAGCAGCAGGTGCAGACACACTTATGGAGCTCGGTACCGGTGGGGATTTCCTTGGTATCAGAAAACAGGTATGTGACGCAATTTCACTTTCAGTAGGTTCAGTACCTCTTTACCAGGCATTCATCACCGCAGCAAAGAAACATGGTTCTATTGTCCACATGACGGAGGATGATCTTTGGAATGCAACCGAGGAACAGGCAAAGCTTGGAACAAACTTTATGGCTATCCACACAGGTGTCAACAACATTGTTCTTGACAGACTGAAGGCACACGGCAGATACGGAGGACTTTGCTCTCGTGGTGGTGCATTCATGAGTACCTGGATGCTTCACAATGAGAAGGAAAACCCACTGTATGAAAACTTCGATTATCTTTGTGAGATTCTCAAGGAACATGAAGTTACCCTTTCAACAGGTAATGGAATGCGTGCAGGTGCAATTGCCGATGCAACTGACAGGGCACAGATCCAGGAACTTATCATCAATTCTGAATGTGCACAGAAAGCACACGACAAATACGACCTTCAGGTAATCGTAGAAGGTCCAGGTCATGTGCCACTTGATGAAGTTGAAACGAATGTCAAGCTCATGAAAGCAATGAGTGATGGTAAACCATTTTACATGCTTGGTCCTCTTGTATCTGACATCGGTGCAGGCCGTGACCATATCGTAACAGCTATCGGTGCATCAGCTTCTGCAGCAGCAGGCTGTGACTTCCTTTGCTATGTAACACCAGCAGAACACCTTGCACTTCCAAACCTTGAAGATGTTATTGAGGGTGTCAAGACATCAAGGATTGCAGCTCACGTAGGTGACACGGTTAAGAACAAGGAAAGCCGCGACTGGGATCTTGAAATGGGCAGGGCACGCAGAGATCTTGACTGGGAGAAACAGTTCAGTCTTGCACTCGATCCAGAACTTGCAAGAAAGATCAGAACCGAGAGAGCCTCAGCAGATGAAGACGCATGCACAATGTGCGGTGACTTCTGCGCACTTAAAATCGTGAACCAGAGCTTCAATCTCGCAAAGTGATGTCCTCGCCATTATTTTTTTCTTTTACTTTTTTTAGTTTCTTTATTTGTAACTATTCAGCCTGATAAAAACGCTATCAATATCAATCTTGACAAAAAGTTGAAATGTAAATTTTATTAGGAACATTTATTTTGATTGTTACTATTGATTGCTTTTTTGATTCTTAGATTATTAGTGGGCAGATATCTCCATTTTGAAAAAATCAGCACCAATAGGCAGATTGTGCTAGGCTGAATAGTTACCCTCAGTTTAGGACATATACACTGCTGCTTCCACCCACCTGTCCTGATGAGGATGCTCAGACTATAATTAGATCCATTTCTTCTGCAGCAGCAGAACTTGGAATATGCATTGCAGGAGGACATACAGGCTGGTACGATGCTGTTAATATTCCCATAGTAGGAGGAGTTACCGTGTGGAGTATTGCCGATAAGGACTCCTGGATTTCTCCCGGCGGAGCCCTTGACGGCGATGTACTGCTGATGACAGAGGGACCGGCAATAGAAGCCACAGCTTTGCTGTCTGTTCTTTATAAAGATCATATAAGCGGAAGTATAACAGAAGATGCTCTTCAAAGCTGTCTTAAACGTGTGAGTAACTATTCAGCCTGATAAAAACGCTATCTATAACAATCTTGACAAAAAGTTGAAATTAAATTTCATTATGAACTTTTATTTTGATTGTTATTATTGATTGCTTTTTTGATTGTTAGATTGTTAGATTGTTAGTGGGCAGATATCTCCATTTCGATGAAATCAGCACCAATAGGCAGATTGTGCTAGGCTGAATAGTTACACGTGTGAATGAAATAACGGTTGTAGGAGATGCACTTAGCGCTTTTAGTGCAGGAGGAGTGCATGTAATGCATGATGCAACAGAAGGTGGTGTTCTGGGAGGCGTGTATGAAATGGCAGAGGCTACCGGGATGGCTGTCAATATATATCTTGACTCTGTTGATGTGCCGGCTGATATCATGGAATTTGCAAAAGCACTGGATTTTGATCCCTGGTATGCTATCAGTGAGGGAACTTTGCTTGCTGCTGTTGAGCCTCAAAGCGTTTCCACAATTCGCAGAACATGGGATAAACTCGGCATTAAAAGTTTTGAGCTTGGAGTTTTTGACAGCAATATCGAGCATTCAATATTTTGTAGAAACGATATAACTTCAAAGCTGAGCGAACCTGAGACAGACCCCTTCTGGAATTTGTTCTTTAAAGGTCTTGAACCGGAAGCCTGATAAAATCTGATATTTGAAACATTGTTGGAAGAGAAGAATTTCAGTTAAAATAATGGAGCCTGTTTTGGAAGATCTTGGAAATTGGCTCCAAATTAGCCTATTGATAGCAAAAATCCAGAAATTTCGTAAAGGTACTCGTCTTCCTTTTGCCAGGATCGGGCTTATCTTTTATTCACTCATTTTCAAACAATTGTCTGGCAAGCGCCATTCTCTCTTCAAGACTGGGACCTTCAAACTCTTCTGCAACCTTCTCCAGCATATCAGGTATCGGAATCTGTTGAGGACATGCATCCAGACACTTACCGCACTGTACACATTGCGAAGCGAAATTCGTCTTAGCTCCTCTGAGTACGCCGCCAAGCTTTGCAGCATACATCATTTTCAACCTGTCCTCTTCACCAAACATGTGCAGGTTATTGTACATCTCAAAGCAAACAGGAATATCCACTCCCTCAGGACATGGCATGCAGTATCTGCAACCAGTGCAGTTGATCTTCATGAGCTCAGCGTATTTTTCTGCAACCCTGTCCACAAGCAGAAGTTCTTTTTCGCTCAGGGAATTGGCAAGACCTTCCTTTGCAATCTTCAGATTCTCTTCTACATGAGATGGCTCGGTCATACCGGAAAGTACAACAGTGACTTCCGGATGGTTCCAGACCCAGCGCAACGCCCACTCCACGGGACTGCGCTTGGTATCAGCCTCGTTCCAGATATCCATTACCTCCTGGGGAACAGGGTCTGCTAGGTTTCCACCACGCAGTGGCTCCATTATCACAACACCAAGACCCTTTGAAGCAGCATACTCAAGTCCTGCAGTTCCGGCCTGTACATTCTCATCCAGGAAATTGTACTGTATCTGGCAGAAGTCCCAGTCGTAGGCATCAACTACAGGTGCAAAATCATCCTGTGAACCATGATAGGAAAACCCTGCATTGACTATGCAGCCGTCAGCTTTTGCCCTTTCAAGGAAATCGAGCACACCAAGATCCCTGATATTTTCCCAGCTACTCCCTACCAGACTGTGTATCAGATAATAATCAATATGCTCGGTTTTCAGTTTCTCAAGCTGGGCGTTGAGGAACATATCCATGTCCTCTGGTTTTTTGACCATCCATTGTGGTTGTTTTGTGGCAATTTTCACCTTTTCCCTGTATCCGTCTGCAAGTGCACGGGCAAGGAAAGGCTCACTTTCTCCCATGTGATATGGCCATGCTGTATCTATATAGTTCACTCCATTGTCTATTGAGTGGCGAAGCATTTGCATAGCCTTCTGCTCATCAATACTTCCATCCTCTTTTGTTGGCAGGCGCATGGCTCCAAAACCAAGTATTGAAAGCTCATCTCCACTTTTTGGCATTTTTCTGTATAACATTTACATTTCTCCTCTTGTTCCTATTAAATGACATATTATGATTGTAAAACTACTCTTTAGCCAGTCTTTTTTGGGAAAATAATTGAAAAGGGTACCTGTAGCCACTCCTGTATTTCTCTGCTTGACCAATCAGTCATCTATTGTTTAGAATACTTAAGTATTTTGCAAAGGAGATATAAAGAAGAAAATAGTCCAACTCTTTAATGTCCTCCGCAGAGCCCTCAGAAAATATTACACCTGATCCCCCCGAGGATTACGATACAAAAATATCCTCTGTTCTTCCATACTACTCATTTTTCCATCAGGAAAGCATCAATCTTATCCTATCACTGCCGGATACCCCGAATGTCTGGATGGATACTGGATGTGGTACAGGTTCACTGGTCACAAAAGCCATTGAGCAGTTCCCTGATACAAAATTCCTGATGCTTGACCCATCGGAAGGAATGTTGCAGCAAGCAAGGGATAAACTTTCATCATATACTCCTAGGAGGCTTGAATTTCTGAAAGCTTCAGCAACACAGGAGTTCTCACAGGAACTTAAGGAAAGACCGGATGTTATTACTGCCATCCAATGCCACCATTATCTTAGTCGTGAAAACAGAACTAAAGCCGTTGGGGTATGCTATAAATTGCTGAAAGAAGACGGGATCTTCATCAGCTTCGAGAACATCCGACCACTTACAGAAGAAGGCATCCCTGTTGGAAAACACTACTGGGGCAAATTCCAGTCTGCACATGGCAGAACTGAGCAAGATATAGAAACCCATCTTGAGCGTCTGGATACTGAATATTTTCCCATAACCGTTGAAGAACACCTGGAACTACTACGAAAAACAGGTTTCAAAACAGTGGAAATCTTTTGGTACTCTTACATGCAGGCTGGTTTCTACTGCATCAAATAATCAGAAAGGATCATTGAAAAACTGAGAGATGATTATCTCTTCAGTATCTAAGCAGCGCACCCACCACGTCATCAGAATCCAGGAAATCCTCTTTTTCCACAAATTCAACCTCTGCGCCTGTACGCTGGGCAAGTTCATAGAGTTCTTCTACCACATCAATAACTGATGTTGGACCTCCACACCTGTCACATTCCTTTGGAGCTTGAACATTTGCCTGGAGATTCTGGCATCTCTCACATATCCACCCGGGAACTGATGAGCCTTTTAATATCAAAAGAGTGTTCACCCTCCCATTTTCCAGGGCATTCTGGACATCTTCCACACCAGTTGCAGCAAGTCTGTCCCGCAAAATTGCACTTTTAAGCTCTTCTGCATATTTTTTTGATTCAGAAAGCTCGCTCTTATGCATCACATCATTACCTGCTTCGAGCAGATCATCCCTGGATATGTCAATTGCTAAGTCAATGACACCAAATATACTCTCCTGAACGTTTTTTGGAAGTATATCTATGAGTTGCTGTTTTGCATTTCCCGGACCTGCGACCACAAGCCCCTTTGTTTGTAGTTCACTACAGGTATTTTCAACATTATCAGCAACGTCGGAAAAGAAGGATTTTATGGCTTCTTTCCTCAGGTTACTGAAGCGCGTCTGGCTCCAACCTCCCTTTTTATGCTTGTTCATAAGGTCTGTGGACAGGCTTTTTTTCTCCTCTGCAATATCTGAGCGTATACAGATGAACCTGGCCTCCCTGGAATCCACTATCATCATACCATAATCTTTGTAATCTGCCCTCAGTTTTGCAAGAGGCAATAAAAATGGAGATGTATCAAGGACTATTGATCGTTCCGGTTCCACTGCCAGCCTGTAAACATGTAAGAACGATTCAGATGAACATGCAAAGATCACCCTTCCTTTTTCATTGGAAACCGGAGGTTCAAAAATCAAACTTCCGGCCATATCAAAGGTCTTTTCAAATTCTGCCCTAAGTTCAGGATCTAAAGCCTTTTTGATAGCACTTATTCTTGAGCCCACAAACAAGCGGTTCAAATGTTCATTCTCCCTGCCTGAAACGGGCAGGTAGACAGAAAAGTAAGTATCCTTTTCAGCATAGATTTTAGCCAGAGCCCTTATATCAATATCAGTTACAGGCACCAGATCTTCATTGATAACTTTCAGCAGATCATGTGGAGGTTGCATGAACGATCTTGAATTGTATACTATTTAAAGTTTTGTAGGATATAGGTGGAGATTACAGATTTTCATTAGAATATTACTTTTTGAAGGGGTGATAGCTATATATTCCATAAATTTGGTCAGCATCATGGCTAAAAAATCTATAATGTATGGGAGAGTCCTCTTTGAGGACTTCATTGAGAATTACCTGAACAAAGAGAAAGTATCTCCATTTGAAAATTCCTGCATTTCTCTGCATAGAAGATACTTCAAGACACGTGAATAGTACTTTTTATGCCAACAATCGTTGCTATTTCAAATATATCATTTTTCAATGATAAATCTCTTCATTGAAAAGAGAATTTTCACAGATTCTGGATTTGATGCTCTCAAAACTGTAAGCTTTAAAATAAAAATGATTTTGAAACAAATATTTCGTTTTTCAACACTATTTTTGTATTAATAATAAGAATTACTTTTACTTAGCGTTACAAATAAAATATTTGATGTTTATATATTTATATCAAATAAATTATAGGTGTTGCCTTAAATGATTAAAGATAACCCATATGTAAAAATTTTGAAACTTAAAGGTAGTGTCGTGGATATGTCTGTAGTTGCAATTACCTGTGCAATCCTTGGAACATGGGATTACAGGGCTTTATTTGTGATTCTGGCTGGAATAATGGTCCACAGTGGTTGTGATATAATGAATGATATCTATGATTACGATATTGACAAAATCTGCAAACCGGATGGTTCGATAGCTTCAGGTCAGATGTCAATAAAAATGGCCTGGGGATACATGGCTTTGCTTTTTGCAGGGTCATTGCTAATCTCATATTCACTAAGCTTCATCCTATTCCTGTGTATGTCCACAGGCATTATTATCGGTGGAATTCTTTATTCTCATCCACTGTTCAGGTTTAAAGATATTCCAGGTGTTGCAATGCTTGACATGGCAGTGTGTTTTGCCCTGGAATCAATTGGATTATGGTCTGTCTATTCTCCACTCAACACGGATAGTTTAATCGTTGCGGCCTATGTTTTTGTAATGATATTTTCCCTTACTTTCATGAAAGATTTTAAAGACGTAGCCGGAGATATCAATTCCCTGCCTCTGATGATAGGGGTTAGAAAAGCATCGATAATCTGCAGTCTGCTAACAATACTCCCATTTATTTCATTGATTCATGTAATGAGGTATAATCATGAAATCTTTGTCGGTGTGCTCGTTTATATTGTACTGGCAATTGGCTGTATCCAAATCCTTATGGATGATCCCGTATCTAAAGGGGAAACACTCAAAAATAGAATGGTAATGGCCCTTACAATGCCGAATTTTGCGATATTGGGCCTGAAAATGATATTACTTGCTTAAATCTTCTAGCTTTTCCATGGTGTCAGAGGGTGCTTCTTCTGACATCTGGA
>Ga0265295_1002073_pt1 | contig 33100 bp, 35 predicted proteins | sample Munlansysbiofilm_FD_192503 | JGI IMG/M metagenome (GOLD analysis project Ga0265295, IMG submission 192503) | Leachate microbial communities from a municipal landfill in Southern Ontario, Canada - Methane capture system biofilm | ecosystem: Engineered > Solid waste > Landfill > Unclassified ... | reverse complement strand
CGCCAAATACAATGCAAAATTCGACGATGTTTTTGAGATGCATCAGGCCGTTAACAGAAAACAGCCGCAGTATAGCGCTGTTACGCTCAAAAGGATCAAATGATGCGCATAACTGTCGGATGCTCCCTAATGAGCGTTATAGATACGCGCGCTGTAGATATCTCTGCATCGGGCGTATCTGCAAGAAAACTTGCCGCGGAAGCAATCGTTTGAGCACCATTGATAATCGAAAAACCACGGATCCGAAGTTTCCTCCCCCCTTTCGAGCCTTTAGCGCCCTTCGGTTCAATCATTTGGCAAAGTGCCGCAACCCCGTTATTTAAATAGAGAAATTCTTGTGGATTGTCTTTCAGAGTCTCTCGAATTGAGATGTTTACGTCAGTCTTATGCCCGAGGAATGCACGAATGTTTCTTTCATACAGCGCTTCATCATATTTTTGATGCAACTTGACTAATTCTTCAAGACGAACAAGTCCAAAATAAGTCACTCTTGGCATGTCGATTGATGCGCACTTATGTAGCCAAATGTCGGTGTCGACACGCTGATAGGCCTTAACCTGCTGAAGATCTGCTGCAACCCGCGTTGCGTCATAATCAATAATAGGCGTGATGAATCTCTCCTCACCATGGTCCTCATCGTCAAGTAACTCCTGAACAGCGACTTTGGCATGATGGCTGATACCCGATCCTGTATGCGCCACAACGAGTTGAATATGGCTACAGTTATCAAGGACATCTTCAATTTCGTTCAATCGATCTTGGACGTTCTTATTAAACCCCGTAAAGTCCTGCTTTATTAGCTTGCGAATCCCTTGGCAGAAAGCAAGTGCCTCTTCTTGGCTAAACTGCTCGGCAGACTTGAGCTTAGCCTGTACCAAATACAAGGTATCAGTTGAAGAATGGTAATATATGGCGTCAACACCGAAATCGTCAAAGTCATCAACAACAGCCTTTGCCGCTTCATTGTGGGGTATTTCACAAATTCTATGCAGTGCAAATGCCCCGAAGGCTCGAGAGAGATTTTTTTTCCTCTGTTGTTCAACTGGAGGTTTGGTATCAAGTAGTGGAGGCAGTTTTGGGATGAAATCGCGAGCAAGCGCTTGTTCTAGTATAGTCAGATGATGCGGTTGGATAGCGGCCATCAAACATTCCTTTTAGAAGGTAATATAAATTTATCCCCAAACAAGGATGGATTTATTTCGTTATTGAAAAGCGGCACCAATGCCTTGTCGTTTTCCTATGCCAAGTAAAGCAGGTTGGACTTTTTTTACGTGATAACTGATTATTCTTTCATGATGTAAACTTTATTTTTCGTTTTTCGACTTTTAAAAAATGCAATCAATCGGGGTTAAGTCATCCTCTTTTTAAACAGCTGATATTTTCTTTTCTAATCAAGCGTTCATTCTCCACCGAATCGTAAAAAGCTGCGTCAATTCGGCTCGCTGCTCCAACTTCCCCTCAATCTGAACAATCAATTCATCCCGCTGCCGATCCACCTCATCTTGGGCTTCAAAGAGCGAACGCCGTTTCAGATTGCGTTGGGATTCCAAAGCCTTGATCTGCTTCTGTCCGGCCAGCTTTTCTTCCAAAGTCAGTGCCGTGCTCGTCGCTCGACGGACTTCCTTGATCTGGCGATCAATCTCTTTGATCTCTCGTTCCAGCCCCGCTTTCAGGTCATCGGCCCAACCATCGAGTTTATCTGCCTCGGCTGCAAAGAAACGTGCGTTTCGTTCGGAGACATCACGCTGGATGGCGGTTCGGCGTTGGTGAAGATGTGTCTCCAAAAGAGCGGGCTGAGGATCTTGGATCTGTTTGACGATGCTCCCCGGCAAGGTGAACAGCCTGGCTGCCAATTCCTCTGCCAGCATCTCCCCCTCATCGGTGGAAGTTGCAAAAATGAGGTGATCTTCGGCTTGCTCCAGGGATTCGATGCTGAACAGCGAAAGTGTCAGCCACCCGGCCTTGCCGATGAATGGCTCTAGTTGTGAAACTTTGCCGTCGTAACGGCCATAATTGAAATGAATTTCAGCCGATGGGAGCGCCCGGCTTTTGGCTTGGACCAGCAGGGCCTCAGCCAATGGATGATTCAGACGGTATAGATGGGCATCGCCGGATCTTCGGGGCAACTCATATAAACCCAATGGAAGAGCGGTAGCTGGGAACGGCAAGCTCTTGAGGTGAAACGAGGAATCATCGATGAATTCGGCGTGATCACCCAGCTCGAACCGGGAAAGTTGCATGAGCAGTCGTTCGTACCGGTTGAGGCAGGCGCGGGAGGCTTTGTCGCGAACTTTAAGCTTTTCGCGTACTTCATCGTCAAAATGCTCCAAGAGCTTTTGCCGGGTGCTGGTCATGGAGGCATTGATCTCCAGGCTGAGCTCAAGCTGGAGTTGATTGAAGGCGCTTTCGATCTCCTCAGGTCTGCGGCAATTTTGGTAGATGGCAACGATCCGCTTTTCGAAATCTACCCCCGATTCGATAGCGCCTAAGATCTCGTCACTGGCGCCGAACACGCCTTCAAAGAGCTGAAATTTCTGGGCCAAGAGTTCGTAGACGCGCTGATCGGCGGCATTCTTGCGGTTGAGGAAGTTGACCACCACAACATCATGCTTCTGGCCATACCGATGACAGCGGCCAATACGCTGTTCGATGCGCTGCGGGTTCCAGGGCAGGTCATAGTTCACCACCAGAGAACAGAACTGGAGATTGATCCCCTCGGCACCAGCCTCGGTGGCGATCATGATGCGGCCTTGCTCCCTGAAATAATCCACCAGTGCTGAACGCATGTCGGCGGTGCGGGAACCGGTGACCCGGTCGCTGCCCTGGTGCCGATCCAGCCACTCGGCCAGGATGTGCCGCGATGATTCATCAGTATTGCTGCCGTTGAAGAGAACAACACCTTCGTGCCAAGGACTGTCGCTCAGCAGCCGCAGCAGGTAGTCTTGGGTACGCCGTGATTCAGTGAAGATAATTGCCTTCTCGGCACCGCCAAATTCGCGTGCCTTAACAAAGGCAATGTCCAGTGCTTTGAGCAGGGCTTTCCCTTTGGCGTTGTGCTCGATGGAGGTGGCCAAGGCGGCGAAGGCATCGAGATCGGCGATTTCCTGTTCAATGGCGGCTCGATCCGTCTCAGTCAGCGTTTCACCGGATTCGCCGTTGCTCCATTCCTCGATGGTTTCATCTAACGCTTCGTAATCTTCATCCAGTTCCTCCTCCAAAGGCCGGGCCGGTTCCTGTTGCCGGAGCTTGGCCTTGAGTCGCTTAGAGATGGAGGTGAGCGCCCCGGCTATGGCAAAGGTAGACGAAGCCAAAAGTTTGCGCAGCACCAAGGTCATCAGGGACCGCTGGCCAGTGGGCAGGGCTTGCAGATTTTCTCGTTGCAGGTACTCGGAGACCAAATGATACAGCCGATCCTCGCTTTCCTCCGGGGTGAATTCTTCCACCAGGGGCAGGCGCTTGGTGAAGGGGATATAGGCCGTGACCTGCCGACGCAAGGTGCGATGACAAACAGGCTTGAGCCGTGCCTTGAGTGTCTCGAACACCAGTTCCTGATTGAGATTGGCAAATTGTTCACGGAAACTTTTCAGGTCGCCGAAGGTGTGTTCATCGATAAAGCTGACCAGTCCGAACAGCTCCAGCAGGGAGTTCTGCAGGGGCGTGGCGGTGAGTAGTAGCTTGTCCTTGCCGGCCAGTGCAACCTTGAGCGTGTTAGCGATGACATTCGACGGTTTATAGACGTTACGCAACCGGTGCGCCTCGTCGATCACCACCAAATCCCAGGGAAGAGCCCGGACCGCCTCAGCCTTGCTCTTGGCGAACTGATAGGAACAAATGACGATTTCCGGTGCCTCAAACGGCCGAAACTGGCCCTGTTTCATGGCGGCGTTGTAGGACTTGGCCTCAAGAATGCGGCAGGGAAGAAAGAATTTTTCGGCAAGCTCCTGGAACCATTGCTTGCGAAGGTTGGAAGGGGTGATGATAAGGATACGTCGCCTGCGTTCGGCCCATTTTTGCGAAAGGACGAGACCGGCTTCGATGGTTTTGCCCAGCCCAACCTCGTCTGCCAACAAGGCACCTTTTGACAGCGGTGACTGAAAGGCAAAGAGAGCCGCATCGACCTGATGCGGGTTAAGATCGACCTGAGCACTCGCCACGGCGCCGGTGAGCTTCTCAACGCTGTCGGGCGGATAGCGTTTTGTCAGTTCATAGGCGAGGAATTTTGATTGATAATGGGCAAAGATTGACTCTTTCAAAGTAACTTGTTGATATAAATGCAAGAAACTCGCCCCCCTTTGAACCTCAGCAAAAACAGACCATCAATTTTGAATTCTGATACGCAGGTCTTCCTTAATTAGTGTTCGTCTTTCGTTATTTATTGTATCAAACCCAAGAAATCAACGCCGGCAAAATCACCTATTTTTCAAAAATAATTATAGATAGTTAACAATACGCTACGAGAATCTCACTCTCGTGTCAGGATGGGCTGAAATCCCTTCAGTCATCCCCATTATAAGCCTAGTTAAGCAGCAAGTCGGGATGCAGCGAGGGGAAGGGCTCGATCCGTTCCGAGCGGATCGCCTTGGACCAGTCGAGGATGGGGGAAAACTGTTCCGGCCGGGTGGCGATGGAGCAGAGCACTGACCGTTCGACGCCGCTTCTGGCCATGGAATCGAGCAGGGCCGCGATGGTGCCGTCGAGATAGGCCTTGATGCCGCCTTCCCGCTCCAGGGCCGGGAGGCCTTGCTGGCGACCTGGTCGGGAAAGGCATGGGTGTGGATATCAATGGCAAGCGCCGTGGGAACTCCTTGCGAAAAACGGGACGGCCGCGCAGGCCGTGCCTACAGCGCCTTGAGCAGCCAGTGGCCGAGGTGCAGCGCCAGCAGGGCATAGAGCCCGGCGACGACATCGTCGAGCATGACACCCAGGCCGCCATGCAGGCGGCTGTCGATCCAGCCCGCGGGAAAGGGTTTCAATATATCGAAGAAACGAAAGAGCACAAAGCCGGCCAGCGCGGCGGCGGGATGCGCAGGCGCGAAACTGAGGGCGATCAGCTGGCCGACGATCTCGTCGATGACCACCACGGAGGGATCGGGCCGGTCGACGATCTTCTCCGCCGCCCCGGCGGCCAGGGTGCCAAGGGCGAACAGGACCGCCACTGCGGCGAAATAGGGCATCGGGCCCAGCCGGGCCAACAGCAGCCAGAGGAGGACGCCCACCGCCGAGCCCCAGGTGCCCGGAGCCACGGGCAGATACCCGCTGCCGGCGCCGGTGGCGATGAACATCAGCACCCGGTCCATGGCACGGCGCCCTCGACAGATTTCATGATTCCTCGCGGTGGCCGGGATGGCGGCCGACAGCGGCATACACCGCCTGCAGGGGCACGCCGTGGCGTTCAGCCACTTGGCGGCAGACCTCGTATTCCGGCACAATGATCTCGCCGGCCGGAGTGGCAATCCGCTTCGCGGCCAACTCGCCCCAGGGGGTGGCCACAATGACCGTTTCCCGGGGCAGGGTCATCCGCTCCTCCCGCCGCAGCCGCAGGCCGATGGTGCTGGTCTCGCTGAACAGCACCGTGGTGATGGCCAGCCGGGTGGCGGGCTCGCCGATCACCCGCAGGAGAAAGCCCGGCCGCCCCTTCTTCATCTGGATCGGCACCAAGCAGACGTCCAAGGCGCCGGCGGCCAGCAGCCGTTCGCTGACATGGGGCCAGAATTCGGGGTTCCAGTCGTCGAGGTGGGTTTCGATCACCTCGACCTCCTGAGCTTCGGCTACCTCGACGGCCTGGCCGAGCAGCAGGCGGAGCAGGTTGGGCCGGCCGTCGCTCCGCTCCAGGGAACCGGCGCCGTAGCCGGTCCGGGCCAGCCGCATCGGCGGCATCGGCCCGAAACCATGGGCCAGTTCCCGGACCAGGGCCGCGCCGGTGGGCGTGACCAGTTCCTGCTCCAGGTTCTCGCCGTACACCGGCACCCCGGCCAAAAGCCGGCAGACCGCCGGTCCGGGCAGGGGAATCTCGCCGTGATCGCAGGCAACCCAGCCGCGCGTCAGGGGCAGGGGCGAGCAGATCAGCCGGTCGATGTGAAGATGGGCAAAGCCGGCCACCGTACCGACAATGTCGACGATGGCGTCCACCGCGCCGACCTCGTGGAAGTGGATGGCATCGACGGTGGTGCCGTGGACCGCGGCCTCGGCCTCGGCCAGGCGGGTGAAGACCGCCAGGGCCGCATCCCGCACCTGCGGCGGCAAAGCAGCGGCCGCGAGCAGTTCGGCGATGTCGGCCAGATGACGATGGTCATGGTGCTGCGCTCCGTGACGGGGCGTATGGCCGCTGGCCACCGTGACCTTGGTGGCGGCAAATCCCTGCTCCACTTTACGCTCCACCGCCAGCCCGACTCCGGGCAGCCGCAGCCCGGCCAGAACCTCGCGGAGATACGCCTCCGGCACGCCGGCGTCGAGCAGCGCCCCGAGCAGCATGTCGCCGCTCACTCCGGAAAAACAGTCGAGATAGGCGGTCTGCATCAGGTGATCCGGGTACCGGGAGCCAGACGGAGACCGCGCAGACAGGTGCCGCTGTCCATCCGCTTCTTGCCCTCCGGCTGGAGTTCTCGGATGCGCAGGCAGTCGGCGCCGGTGGCCACCAACAGGCCCTGGCCGTCGGCCCGGCGGATGGTTCCGGGCGGGTCGCTGGCGTTTACCGGCACCACTTCAGGGGAGAAAAAACGAAAACGCCGGCCGTCGATGAAGCCGTAGGCCGAAGGCCAGGGATCGAGCCCCCGGATCAGGCAGTGGAGGCGGTGGGCCGGCAGGGTCCAGTCGAGATGGCCCATCTCCTTGTTGAGCATCGGCGCCTGGCTGGCCAGGGCGTGCTCCTGCGGCCGCGCCGCCAGCCGGCCTGCCTTGAGGCGGTCAACGGCGTCGGCCAGGGTGTCCCCGCCCAGCCGGGCCAGCCGCTCGAACAGTTCGCCTGCCGTCTCCTGAGGACCGATGGGGACAGCGGCGGTCAGGAGAATGTCGCCGGTGTCCATGCCCGCGTCCATCTGCATAATGGTGATGCCGGTCTCGGCCTCGCCGTTGATCACCGCCCACTGGATCGGGGCCGCGCCCCGGTATTTGGGCAGAAGCGAGCCATGGACATTGATCGCGCCCAGACGCGGCAGGTCGAGCAGGACCTGGGGCAGAATCTTGCCGTAGGCGGCCACCACCAACAGGTCCGGGGCCAGGGCCCGCATCTCGTCCCCAAAGGGCGCGGTGCGCACCGACTCCGGTTGCAGCACCGGAATGCGGTGCCGCTCGGCCAGCACCTTCACCGGCGGCGGGCTCAGCCGCTTGCCGCGGCCCCGTTCGCGGTCGGGCTGGCAGACCACGGCCACCACCTGTTCCGGGCCGTCGAACAGGGCCTGGAGCGACGGCACGGCAAAGTCTGGCGTGCCCATGAAGACGATCCGCAAAGGTGCGCTCATTCCCGTTCCTGGAGGATTTTCTTGAGCTTCTTTTTATAGAGGGCGCGCTTGAGCGAACTGAGCCGATCGATGAACAGGGTGCCGCGCAGATGGTCAACCTCGTGCTGAATGATGCGGGCATAGCGGTCTTCGGCGTCGAATTCCAGGGGATTGCCTGCCACATCCTGGGCGGTGACATGGATTGTGCGGAACCGTTCGACCTTGGCGTAGCATTCGATCACGCTCAGGCAGCCTTCGTCGTCGACGACCTTGCCCTCGCCGGCGCTGATGACCGGGTTGACCAGGGTGATGTAGGTGCGTTCGTGTTCCGAGGTGGAGCGGTCGACCACCACCACCTGCCGGGCGACGCCGATCTGGTTGGCCGCCAGGCCGACGCCGGGAGCGTGGTACATGGTTTCCGCCATGTCCTCGACCAGGGTTTTGAGTTCCTGGTCGAAAACGGTTACGGGTTCCGCCTGTTGCCGGAGGATCGGATGCGGATAGGTGAGGATTGTTCGTAGAGCCATACTTGTCGGTTGTTTCTGGCGCGCACGGCGCCGTCATTGTGCGGAGGCAAGGTGGTATATGTAATCAGTTTGCGGGCTAAAGTAAAGGTATCTGCGGCTTCTTCAGCGGGTTGTGCGCGGTGGCGGCTTGTTTTTCGGCTTTTTTTTGTGTAGGGTGCGGACCACTGTGAACAGACGCACGACGATCGAACAAGACGCACTGACTCCGGGCCTGACCCTGCTGCGGCAGCCGATCCTGCCCCTGGTGGCCATTGTCCAGTTTCTCTATCTGACCGGCGACTTCGGCTCGGTGGCCGAGGTCACCAGTCAGTTGACCGAAGCGATCGAGACCCGTTTCGCCCGGTATCCGAACCCGGCCGCCGCGCTGGCGCCCTACGTCGACCTGCTCCAGCCCCTGGAAGCCTTGAAGGCGGGCGAGCCGGCGCCGGAACAGGTGATCGACGCGGACGGTCAACCGGTGGACCCCATGACCGCGACCACGGCCCTGGTGGCCCAGCGAGTGCTCACCCGCGAACTGGAGCGGATCAACAGCCTGCTCTGTGCGCCCTGCGGCTGCACGCTCTGCTGCGTCGGCCCGGAGGCGGCCATGGACCACAGCTATTTCGAGATCCCGCTCCAGGCCGGGGAAGCCGGACTGTTCCCGGTGGAGCGCATCGACTCCGCGGCCACGCGGGCGCAGCGGCCAGACGACGAGCCGCCGCTGCAACTGGACGGCCGGGAATTTTCCGATCGCGCCGAGCCGGTGCTGATCCGCTGGCAGCCGGGCTGGAGCCTGATTCTGCCCCGAGAAAGCCGCTGCCCCCATCTGGAGCCGTCGTCGGGTCGGTGCCGGGTCTATGACGGCCGGCCCCAGGTCTGCCGCCGGCCGCAGATCTTTCCCTACGTGGTCGAACCGGTGGACATCGGGGACCAGCCGGTTGTCCGCCTGCGCCAGACCCTGCTGGCGGTGGTGGACTGTCCCTATGTCCGGCTGTTGCGGGAGGACATCGCGGTCTTTGCCGCCGCCTGCGAACTGGACATGATCTTCCGGCACAACAAGGCCTGATTTTTTTTATTTTTGCCAATCATCAACCAACCAGAAAAACAGTCATGTTTCTCGCTGCTCCCGCGTGCATCCTCGGCTCCTACCTGATCGGAGCCGTTCCCTTCGGCCTGCTGCTGTCCCGAAGCAGCGGCATCGACATCCGTACCGAGGGAAGCCGGAACATCGGTGCCACCAACGTGGCCCGCCTGCTCGGCAAGAAGATGGGCGTCCTGACCCTGGGCTGCGACATGCTCAAGGGATATCTGCCCATGTGCCTTGCCGCCCTGATCCTGGGTGCCGATCCCCACCGCGACCTGGTCATCGCCGCCTGCGGCGCGGCCACGGTGCTCGGCCACATGTTCCCGGTCTACCTGCGCTTCAAAGGCGGCAAGGGCGTGGCCACCGCCCTTGGCGCCTTTCTCTATCTGGCACCGCTGGCGGCGCTGGCCTGCCTGCTAGTTTTTGTGGTCTGTGTGTTGTTGTCCGGCTATGTCTCCCTGGGCTCACTCCTCGGGTCGGCCTCGATCCTCGTCGTGCTGCTGGTGCTCCAGGTTCCGGCCTGGAAATTCTGGCTGGCCGCCTTCATCGTTCTGCTGATCTGGCTCAAGCATCACCAGAACATCGGCCGCCTGCTCAACGGCACCGAAAAGAGCTGGCAGAAAAAGGCCGCCGGATGAATGCCAGGGAATGGCAGGCCATCGAGCAGGCCAGGACGGTGCTGCAACTCCCGGAGCGGGCGAGCCTGGCCGAGATCAAGCGCAGCTACCGCCGGCTGAGCAAGCTGCACCACCCCGACGCCAGCGAAGGCGGCGCGGAGGGCAGCAGCGAGCAGATGTACCGGATCACCGCGGCCTACGAACTCTTGATGCGCTATTGCAGCGAATACCGGTTTCCCCTGAAGCGGGAGGAAGCGGAGGACGACCGGTTCGACCTGTACGATCCCGAGGACTGGTGGCGGGCCCGGTTCGGCCAGGACCCGCTGTGGAGCGGCCGCAAGACCAGGCGGCGATGATGGGCGGCCGGGACGGCATGCGCCGCCGTAGCGCCCGTGCAGACGAATCGTTTTTCTGCCGTGCCGGCCGGGCCAGCGCCCCCGCACGGATATCCATAAGGAGAATGGGATGCAGATTCCTCAATTGATCAAGACGCAGAGTCCGTTTGTTTCCCTGGAATTCTTTCCGCCGAAAAAGCAGGAGGACTGGCCGGTTTTTCTGGAAACGGCCCGAGAGCTCGGCCGGCTGCGGCCGCTGTTCGTGTCGGTGACCTACGGCGCCGGCGGTTCCACCCAGTCCAACACCCTGGAAATCTGCGAGCGGCTGATCAACACCTGCGGCTTCGAGGTCATGCCGCATCTCACCGGGGTCACGGCCAGCAGGGAAAAAGTCGACGGCTTCCTCGCGGCGATCCGCACCCTGGGGATCGACAACATCCTCGCCCTGCGCGGCGACCGCCCCACCGGCTACACCGGCACCGACGCCGACCTGTTCGCCGCCTTCCCCCACGCCTCGGACCTGGTGGCGCACATCCGCCGGCGCCATCCGGACCTGGCCATCGGCGTGGCCGGCTTTCCCGAGGCCCATGCCGAGGCCCCCTCCTTCGCCGCCGACCTGGAGGTGATGCAGCGCAAGGTGGCGTGCGGCGCCAATTTCGTCATCACCCAACTCTATTTCGACAACCGGGTCTATTTCGACTACGTGGACCGGCTGCGAGCCCTGGGCGTGACCGTGCCGGTGCTGCCGGGCATTTTGCCCATCCGCAGCCTGGCCTCCCTGCGCTTTGTTCTGGAGATGTGCAACGCCCGCATCCCCGGCCGCCTGATCAACGCCCTGACCAAGGCCCACGAACAGGGCGGAAACGCGGCGGTCTACGACATCGGCGTGGCCTATGCCCGGGAGCAGGTCAGGGGCCTGCTCGACGGCGGCGCTCCCGGCGTCCATCTCTACACCCTCAACAAGGCCGACATGTGCCTGGCGGTCATGGACGGCCTGCTCTGACCTCCCTCTCCTCTGTCGGCCGGCATCGCCAAAAGCTATCAGCGCGCGCCGCCGTAGAGCCGGGCGCGGACCGCTTTGCGCTGATCCGCGTGCATCTCGCAGTCGGCCAACTGATCCGCGGTCATCGCCTCGACCAGCGCCACGCCGACCTCGGCCTCGCCCGCCGCGACCACGTCGGCGCCGGCACGCTGCAACTCCGGGGTGTCGCGCAGGTGCGTGCACCGTACCAACACGCGCAGTGCGGGGTTGAGCAGCCGCACCTGCCGGATGATCTCGGCGGCGTCCTCGACGTCGGCGCTCAGGATGAGGCTGCCGGCGGTTTCGATACCGGCCTCCTCCAGGGTGCCCGGCCGCAGGACGTCGCCGTAGAGGGCGGATATCCCCTCGGCCTTCATGGCGCGCACGGCATCGAGATTGAGGTCGATCACGGTGACGGAGGCGCCGCGATCCTTGAGCAGTTGATGGACGATCCTGCCCACGGGCCCGTATCCCACCAGGATGCAGCGATTCGGATCCACCGGCGCCCGCTGGTGCTCCGGTGAAGGCGTGAGCGTGGGCGCGGACGACGATAGCCGGCGCGCCCACCGATAAATCGTGGGATTGAGGGCCAACGAGATGAGGGAGGCCACGACCAGGGCGTTCCACCCCGCATCGTTGAGGAGACCGAGTTGCCGTGCCACCGACCCCAGGATGAAACTAAACTCGCCCACCTGGGAGAACGCGGCCGCGACCGGAACAGCTGTCGCCATCGGCACACCGAGGCCCCGCACGGTCACGAGGGCGACCAACGGCTTACCGACCACCACGACCACGAGCACGACCGCGATCAGGTGGGGAACCTGCACAAGACTCCAGGGGTCGAAAAGCATACCCACCGAAACGAAAAAGAGCACGGCAAAGGCATCGCGCATGGGCACCGCGTCGCCCGCCGCCCGGGCCGCAAATTCGGACTGACCGACCGCCAAGCCGGCAAGGAACGCGCCCAACGCCATCGACACCCCGAAGATCTCGGCCGAGCCGACCGCGATGCCGACTGCGAGCACCAGCACGGCCAGGGTGAAGAGTTCCCGCAGGCGGCTTCTGGCAATCCGCTCGAGCGCCCAGGGAATCCCCCATTTCCCGAGAACGACGACGAGCGCCACCAGACCGGCGACCTTGACCGCGGCAAGCCCGAGCGCGGCGAACGCGCTGTCCTCGCCACTGCCCTGGCCGGCTTGACCGAACAGAATCGGCAGGAGCAGCAGCACGGCCACTGTCAGGAGGTCCTCCACCACGGTCCAGCCGACGGCGATATGGCCGATGGGCGCATGCAGATCGCGGCGCTCGGCGAGCACCAGGGCCATCACCACCGTACTCGCCACCGAAATCGCCATCCCCATGATGATCCCCGAGACCCAGCTCCAGTCGAACAGGCGGAGCAAAGACGCCAGCATGACGGTGGTCATCGCGCTCTGGATGAGCGCCCCCGGCACGGCCACCCGCCACACTGCGATGAGTTCGCGCAGGTGGAAGCGCAGGCCGATGCCAAAGAGAAGCAAAATGACGCCGATTTCCGCAAACTGCTCCGCCACGGCGCGGTTCGCCACGAATCCGGGCGTGAAGGGCCCCACCAGCACGCCAGCCAGCAGGTAGCCGATGATGGGCGACAGTCTGAAACGGTGCGCGAGAAGGCCCAACACCAGCGCTCCTGCCAAACTGCCGGCAAAGGTAATCAATATACTGAGGTCATGCATCGTCGACTCTTACTCCATATTTTTCCGGATAGGCAGCGCTGTGGCCGCCATCGCTGCCACATTCCGGCGGTTCCGAGGCGGCCGTTCGAGGTGGGGCGCTACGGTTGACGGCATTCGTTCATGCCCGACATTCTTGGTGCATTAATGGCAGACTGTTCTCTGCTTCGGCAATTTTCACCTTTTCGCAATCTATAACCACTCCCAGCAAAAGGACACTGTTTGGCCGGTCATAAAAACACAATTCCGGGCAGTGACTTTGGCCATCTGTCGCTATTTTCGCGTAACCGTCGGAGAAATCGCGGGGCTGGCGCAACGCCCGGTCATAGGTTGCCGACACACCGCCATGCCCGCTGATAGGAATCGCTGCGATTGCATCCGCCTGCACAATGATGACACGAGAACCATCGGAAACAAAAAAGCACTCAGCTTGCAATAAGCCAAGTGCTTGATCTCTGGCGCGCCCGGAGGGATTCGAACCCCCCGGCCCTCGGATTCGAAGTCTGGCGATCCTCAGCTTATAGCAACAACAACTACTTGATAACAAAAAGAAAAACAAAAACTTTCAAGTTGTCAACTATGGCCTTTTATAGCCTATTTTGAGCATCAAGTGCACTAAAAATGCACCAAATTTCCTCAGTGGCGGGCATCTTTGAGAAGGTCGATTCGGCGGGTAGTCTGCTTGTAAACATCGTATTATCCGGGGAAATCAAACGAGAAATGTTTGGTGTTTGATCAGCAATTATTGCTTTTTAATGAGGTACTCAGCAAGATTTTCATAAATATCGCTTCTGTGAGAAATAGCCCAAACGACAACAACCTTGTCGTCTGTATTAATTTTGTAGACAATACGATACCTCAGAAACCGATAAGATCGAAAGCCGCTCAATTCACGCTGCAGCTCTTTGCCAATATGAGGATTTTTTGCAAACTCATTAAGAGCTTCTTTAGCATCTTTTTTTATTTCTGGAGTTAGTTTTTTGCAGATCTCGTTAACGCTGCGAGTGATTTTCACACGGTAATGCATCAAAAAGCCTCATCAATATCAATAAATTGTGACTCATTAATATCGATAGCAGACTCTCTGATTTGTTTCATCGTCTCGGCATCCGCAAGTATATCTATTGTTTCCAACAAACCGTCAAACTTATCAAAAGATAATATAACGGCTTCAGGGACACCATTTTTAGTTATAGCAATAGCGTCATTCGTATCTTGTATCTGCCTCACCATGTCGAGCAATTTCGCCTTTGCCTTGGTAATAGGTATAAAAGTTTCAATTGGTTGCATACGCAGACCTCCCTTTTGTGTTTTTTATTGTGGTTATAATAATAACTATAATAAAAAAGGCAAGGGCTTCCAAGGCCTGGCCTTGATACCAATCAAGGCTCAGTTGCAGACCGATCAGCCAGCCATGGATCTGATGGCTGGTATCAGCAGGAAAGAGAATATGCGCGCCTCAGATCAATTCCCGTCCGGCAACTGGCACATCAAGCCATTCCTGATCTTCGTCCGTCATCGGTTGGGAATAGTCCGAGGCCTCCAGGAGTTCAACAAGCGTGTAACTTTGTCCGGCCGTTGGCTTGGGTGGGTGGCCGGTCCCCGCCGGTGGCGGCCGGTGGCGTCGAGGACGGTCACAGAAAGACCTTGTACGGCACCTCAAACACCACGGCCAGCCGCTTATTAGCATCGCTCCCATGGATTTAGGATCGTCACTCCTGTAGATTGAAAATCGGCTACGTTGCGAGTGACTATCGTCATACCATGTACAAGAGCTGTCGCAGCAATGAGTGCATCACGCTCACCGCACTTGTTGGGTACATGCAGCCGGGCGCAACGTTGCGCCACGGCTGTGTCGACGGGCAGCGTTCGCCCTGAGAACTCCGGCAAGACGTGTTGCTCTAGCCATGCACGTAGCATGGCCCCCTGGGTCGCGTCCTTGCGCTCAATCGACAAAACGCCAAGCTCCAACTCCATAATGGTGATGGCGGACACAAAGAGGTCGGCAGCGTCAACGCTTTCAGTCCATGCCGAAACGTTCGGATCAGCCTTGCCAACCCGAACTTTTCGCAACTCAGACACCACGTTGGTATCGAGAACGTACATCATGAGAAATCAGCCGGTCGGGTTCCGAGAGTCACGCGTTGCGGCTCAAACTCAATGTCCGCAACGCCCGGCATGGCTAGCGAATCGGCAATGTTGCGACGCTGCTTTGTAAGCCGCTGGTATTCCTCGATGCTCAACAGTACGTGAGCAGGTTTGCCGCGATCTGTGATGAATACAGGTCCACTCTTGGCCGCCTTTTTTGCACGGGTAACATCCTGATTCAGCTCTCGACTGGATATGGTCGTGATGGTCATAGCAGCACCTCCTATTCGAGCCATTGATGTAGTTACGTTACTACCTGCAAGCGGGAATCGCAATCCCTTGAGCGATCCGGGACAGAAAAATTTATTATTGATACCCGCTATCAGATCCATGGCTGGCTGATCGGTCTGCAGCTGAGCCTTGATTGGTATCAAAACCAGGCTCAGTCACCTGGCTGCGGGAGTTGTAAATGGTATCGTTTGGGGCGGGCTGTTGGTCGACCATAGTCGGGAATGACTATGAAGACCCGCATAAACGTTTCTGACTATATCGGATCTCAAGGCCACTTAGAGCGGTCAAAAATGACCCGGCCAAGATAAGCCCGTAAACGACTTTTTTGCCTGGGATAAAAAAGAGAGCCAACTTGAGTATACCCAAGTTGGCCGGAGACTCATCATGAACGACAAATTGAAGGAGGCCGTAGGCCGAAAGGGTCGGCTTGAGCGATTTGCTAGCGAGTTCTCGCTGTTACAGCTTCTCATTCTCGTCGCAGCCTATTCGAAATCCAGATGATCGCTGCAAGAAGTGAAACGACAATGACGGCAATAGCAAATGAAAACGGTCCCGACCATTTAGTACCCAGTTCTGGATATGAGGCTTGCAGGAATGGCTGAACTACGAGGTCTGCCAAGCCAGCCGCTCCCACGAACCCAAACACGACCGATAGCCAGCGATCAACGCGGGCCCGCTTCTTCTCCGTTCGGTATCGGCGTTCGTCCAGGTGCCAACGTGCATGCTCTTTGCCCGATACGACAAGCCCCATGGTTCCGGCTGCCTCTATCAAGTAACCTAAGGCTTCTGTGATTTCTCCAACTCGGCTAGAATGATGAATTACAGATTCAACCGTTGCCAGGACTTCGTAAGCGTAAATCAGGTGCTCATCTGAAGGAGGAGAACTCGCGGTCGCGCAAGCACGAGCGATTCGCAGGTTATGATACTCAAAATGCTCGGCCCTTGCCTGATTCTCCAAGAGATGCACTCTGGTGTTAGCGTCTGTCCATGCGTCGTCGGACGAATCAGCTGGCCGTAGCCATGTCCAAAGGAGGATGGCCCGATTGCCGTGGAAACAGTAGTCTCCGAATGGACGTAAATCGGGTGGCAAAGCCGGAGGTTCCCCGATGGCAGAAGATCGCATCAAGACGCGCGATATCGACGGACCAAATCTAGCCAGCAGCTCATCCTTAGTATCTGGCTGATCTCGAAAGCGCATCAGGGAAATCGAGGGGCGGCCTTGCCACAACTGTACCTGCCGGAGCCGCTTGTCTTTCTGTGCCGCCCGTGGCACGACGAGGCTTGTGATGGCTCCAACGTAGATTGACCTACAGAGATCAATAGTCGCCTCCCAATCTGCCTGGTCTTCGGAACCGGCGATTTGGTGCAGTAACCAAGGTTCCCCACCAATTTCAAAGATTTGTCCGTCCTTTTCAAGGGATTCATCGAGCACTTTCCGACTCGTTCGACGCATTTCCTTCAGGAGCTTGCTCTGTTTTCTGTCGACGACATCTTGGCCAGCGACAGTGAACACGCTCCCAAATGCATCAGGAAGTATCTGTTGAGCATCCATCCGCTGCAGGTCCGCCTGGACCCAAACGCGATCAAAATACTGCTGAAAGAGGTTGACGATATCTTGAATGAAGTCGGCCTCCTCGAGGTTGCCCCAGGTGGTGTCGAGTTGGAAGCCGATGGTTAAGATTCCGTCTGAATAGATCTTGAGCCAGGGATGCACGGGAAGGGTATAGCTATCTCGCTCCAAAACCACTGGAGGTAGCGCAGCCCGGAGATGCGGCGGGATTAGCCTTGCTTCTGTACCCTCGATTCGTTGTTCATGAAACGAAAGCTCCAAGCAGAATACGAGATCCTCCGCTGTCCGGCGTGGTAGGTTCTCGCTAAATCTCACTGTCCAGCGGGAATCCCATTGCCGCCCTTCAGGTTGCAGCCATTCGAGTTGAACCTCCCCTGTCGCGTCAAGATAGATGCACTTCAGGTCTGAGAAACAAACGGTTCGGGCTATGTTGGACTTGAGAAGATTCGCAGCGGTCTTAAGCAAGTCCACGTCGGTGCCCTCAAGGCCTACAGTGTAGTTGTAGAAGCAGTTGACCTGGTGCACTTGCAATTTGGTTGGGCGCGACTTCATCAATATCTCTCCCGCAGGGGCATTGGCTTCGCTTTATGAATGGCGCGGCTTCAGCTCGTACAAAAATCATTGGTATCAAAAAAAAGAGCCTGGCGCCCCGGGTGTGGTCCAATTGATACCAGTCGTCAGATCCATGGCCGCCAGCTCGGGCCTGATCCGAGATCAAGACGGTATCAATCGGCCGGCATCAGGCTTCCTCTTCCCCTGAAACCAAAAAAATCCCGTCGCAATGGGTGATGATGCCCTTGCCGTCACCGCTCCAGGTCAGGGTGTGCATCACCCTGCAGAAGCACTTTATTGCCTTTTCCGAACCGAACCACATTGAGTTCGGACACCTTGCGCAGACCGTTGGCACAGATTTGTTTAATGTGAGCAAGGTAGGACTGCTTATAGATGGGGTTGTTTGGTCGAGCTGGTCGTCCATTCGGCCCTCTTTCGATGGTGTTTCCGGTTACTGAAATTCGCTTGCCGAATTTTGCGTTAGCATAAATTCGTGCGGCCTGGTCCTGCCCCTGCGAGAAATACAATTTCTTGCCGGCATCCCGGATGGTGCCACCGTTGGGCAGGGTAAAGATGACCACGCCCCGGTTGTCGATGTCGTGCCGTACCCCGGTGAACAAGGGGCTGGTGTTCGCGCCCACCTGCTCCATCGCCGCCAGTTGCTCCATCCTGTTGATGGCCGTCAAGGCGGCCTTGTGCTTCCAGCCGAGGGGCATTGCGGCAATCCGCCGCTCCTTTGCCGCCCCGGCCAGTTTGATTTCGGCGCGTCGAGCCGCTGCGTCAGTTTGCGGCTGCGGTTTTTCTGGTTCGGTTTTTTGCGGCCGAGAGCGCAACACCGCCAGAGCAGTTTCGTTGCCCTGGTCTGCCTGCCATTTAAGGTATCCGTGCCAGTCGTGGAACGGATACTGTTCACGCACCCGCTTCAAGGAATCCCTCCCGGCTGCCTGAGCCAGCAATAAGGCTTCACGCTCTTGCAGCCGCAAAGCCTGGCAAATTTGAGCCCTGGTCTGGCGCGACATGATGCGCTGATTCTGTTCCTTTCGCCGCTCGGCTGCTCGCTGTTTGATGTCCTGCATTGTCTCCAGGGTATGCTGTCTGGCGGTCTTCAATTGCTGTTCACGCTGGTCGATTATGCCCTTGAAATCGACATAAAGCGCATCCCGTTCCGCTGATCGCGGATGCAGCGGCCGGCGGTCGTAGTGCTCTTTGGCCACCGGCGAAATCGCGGATTTTTCGTAGTCGCCCAACCGGGTGACCAAGCGGGTTTTGGTCAAACTCCTATCCAAGGCACTTGCCTTGATACCCTCCTTGCCGCCGGTCCGGATCACGGCCAAGCCGTTGCCCTGCGGTTTGATTTCCATGCCATACCGGCCAAAGACGGCGTGAACGTCTGCCCATGTCGTCGCGCCTTCCAGGGCTTGCAGCAGCTCCGCCTTGCGCTCCAGGGCGTAGGACTGGAACGACTGCTCGCCGGCGTGAGCCTCCATGGCGGCAGCCCGCTGGTCGATCTGTGGCTTTTGCCAATCTCGTTCCTCAATGCCGTTGTCAACCGCCAGACCGAATTGCTCCTCCATGGCCCGGCAGGCGGCATCCCGCTTCATCTGGTCAAAATACGGCTCGTTGATTGTGAACTTATCCGGGCGAATCAGGTTGTAGGCAACATGCAAGTGCAGATGGTTGGTATTTTTGTGAACGCCGCAAACTCGCTGGTGGGCGGATAGTCCAAGGGCATCGGCCATTGCCCGCTCGATTTCCCGAAATGCTCCCGGCGTCAACTTAGATTCGTCCTCTGGCCGGAAGCTGACGATGAGGTGATAGGTTTTATCGTTCTTGCAGCGGGTATTCATCGCCTGGGTTGCCTCGATTTCAATCAGCGCAAGATCGTAACTTGGAGCCTGGCAGCCCTCGTGCCAAGCCAACAAGCATTTTTCGCCTTCATGGCTCGCATCCCGGCAATAATTTCCTAGCCGCCGGAAGTCATGTTTTTTCGGGTGTCCATCCTTGCCTTTCCCTGCGGGAATGCGCATGGAAATCATGGCGTTTCAATCCTCCGATCCCCAATGCCGTTATCAGGCGCTCTTCCTCTCAATATCGCCTTCCCGCCCTTGGCTACCAGTTGGCCCGCCTTCTTCACCGGCCACCAAATTAACCGGAAAATTCCTTTGATGGTCGATTCAATTGCCTCCTGAATCATTACCAGGACAAATAAAAAGCCAAAGATGATCCATCTGATAGCTAGGGTGATCCACCTGATTACCAGGCCGACGACGGCCAAGCCAACCAGGGCAAGGAAACATGCCCAAAGGAGCTTTCCCCATAAAGGCCAGCTATGGGTGTCGCAGAGAGTCTTGGCTAACCGTTCCAATGCCGGCAGGCTCGAAAAAAAATCCATCATTTTCCACCCCTCCTGTTCCTGTTTGAAAACTTTTCCGCCACCTTGTCGATCTGACGAACCACTTGTTTTTGGCTCTGCTCGATCCCGCGCAAGATCGGTCGTAGTTCCTCGGCTTTCCCCGTCCCTTCCGACAATGCCATTTTGAACAACCCGCCCAAGCGGCCAAGATCGGCGTTCGCCCTGAGGAGTGCGAGCACTGCCTGTTGGTCCGCCGTAGATCGCAACTCCTCCTGCGCCAGACAAACTCGTTTGATAAACGTTGACACTGACACCCCGGCCTGAGCGGCCGAAGCGACCACTTGGTCGTATTCCCCCTGGGTCAGGTAGGTTTTCACGGCTTTCAACTTGCTGGGCATTTGGGCACCGTTCCGGTGGATGCTGTTTGCGTTGAGCCGAAGGCGAATAAGCTGCCCCCGGCGGGCAGGCGTGAAGTGGCCGGTAGGCCCACTTCACACATCCTGCCCTAGAAACACCGTATAATGATAGTGCCATGTCCCTGCAAGAAACGCAAGAAGTTATATGATACTTACATGTTTTTTTGTGTAGTTATGCGGCAAAAACAGCATTGAATTATTGTGGCTATCGTGTAAATTGACAGTAGTTGTGTCAAACCGATGCGGTTTTATGTGATCAGAAGCGGTTTTGGAGAGGAATTATGGGTGAAGGTAAAAAACTTGAAAAACACGAGGCGAGAGTGGAATTTTACGCGGTCGAAGCCGAAGTGGTCGATCTGATCGAAAGAGGATACGGCTACACCATGATATACAAAAAATTCTTGCAGGAAAAAAAAGTCACGATGTCCTATGTGACTTTTTATGGATACATATCAAAGCGGATCAACAAGAAAGATGTAAGAAAAAAGAAAAATCAACTCCAAGAGAGAAAAGTTGAAAACCAGCCGGTGGCGGCGCTGGAAAAGTCGAGTATATATATTGAAAAAGACCCTGATAAGCAAAAGAAAGAATTTATGTAAAATTCGGTAAGTTAAATGTACATATTTAATTTTTCGATAGTTACCGACTTTGTCTTGTCGTCAAGATGAGCATATCTTTTTGTCATTTCAAGTGTCGTGTGGCCTAATAACTCTGCAACAACCTGCAAGGGAGCACCACTTTGAACTAGCCATGACGCAAAAGTATGCCTGAGGCTGTGAAAAACAACCTTATCCCTTCTGTCTGTAATATTTTGATTAAATCCAAGATTGTTAACGATCCTTGGGAAGGTTTTACTAATCCTTTTTAATTTTAATCCATTTCTATCGGTAAAAATATAATAATTATTTTTTATTTTAATTTCACTTAACATTGACTCTGCTGATTTTGGCAAATAAACAGTTCTGTTTCTATCATTTTTGGTATCTATAACTCTTATAGATTTGTTACATAAATTAACATGCTCTCCTTTTATATTAAAGATTTCTCCTGCTCTCATTCCTGTTGATATGCTTAACAATGATATTTGCCATGTTTGCAAGCTATATTTTCTTGTTTCTTCTAACAATAAATGAGCCTCATTTCTAGTTAGAAATCTTTGTCTTTTATTGTCTGGCACAGGCTGTTTGACGCAAGATGCTGGGTTTTCTCCTGGAAATATTTTCCATTCGATCAGTGAATTAAAAATTCTTCGAACTAAGCCAACAATATGATGTATTGTTTGCGGTGCTAATCCTCTTTCTAAGAGATCACTTTTCCAGATCATAAGCATTATCGGTGTGATTTCTTGCAAGGGGATATTTCCTAAAGCTGGGAGTATATGATTGATATATCGACTTTTTTCTGTGCGGGCTTTTGATAAAAATTGAAACCTTAATTTCCACACCAAATTCCACGCATCGTTAAAATTAGAATTATCGTTTAGCATGCCCTTGACGCCCCCTGGTTTTTCCGGTATAAGATAGATTATCTAAGTACCATCATGTAATCAAGGGGTTGTTTTGGTAAAGATGTAAAAAAAATAGACACATATATGACGTTGCAATATTTGCGACGGAAAGGATTTTGTTGCCCGTTCTGTTCGTGGCCTTCTAAGCCGTGGGTCTGGGGTTCGAATCCCTACTGGCGCGCCAGAAATTCAAGCACTTAGCGGATGATGGCTAAGTGCTTTTTCTTTTTTCAGGCTGCTGGGTAACGCATGGGTAACAAATTGAAAGAACGTCGCCGGTAATCCGGTCGGGGAATCGTTACGCTGTAACGGTGGCCGCTCAAAGAAGGGGGCCACGTCCGTTGTGATCCCAAAGGTAGGAGTGGAATCCGTTTCCACTCCCAGGGTCATGAAGTGATCCTCCGTCACTTTAAGCGGGTGGAAAAACCATTTCCCCCCTTTTTATGGCATCCGAAAATTCCGACGATCCAAAAAAGGATCGCGAACGTTGGCGCCTTTTTTTATGGACCCTGAAAACTCCTCCCCCTTTTGGGTGAACGAGACAAAATCACGGTGTTCGGTGGCTGGGCTGAGAAGTCAGCCGACATGAAGGGTGTCGCGTTTTGCGCCCCCCTTCATAAAATTATGAACGGGTTCAGGGGCGAAACTATGGGCAATTACCATCCTGGCCGGTAATTCTGTGATTTCCAGAGAGGAATCCCCACCATAAAGTGGGATTTTCCCGGAATTAAAAGTGGGAAAATCCCACTTTGTGAAAGCCCTCCTTTTGGAGGGATTTACCAGGCGCAAAACTGCGCTGGGTTTCCAGGGGCTGGTTGACGTCTCCTTAAAATTAAGGAGACAGGGTTGAGGAGGTTGTCGCCCTTTGGGGTGAAAACCAGGAGGGGGACTCCTGTTCCGGCCTATACCGAGGTTTCTTCATTTATACGCCAGACATTATGCCGTGTTAACCTCGAGGCATTTCCCCTTAAAGGGTTCGAACCCCGAACCTTGCCGTCCTTTGTCGTGATTACAGGCTCGCCTGTTTTGGCGAGCGTTCGAACCCCGAACCTTGTTCGAACCTTACCGTCCCCTTACCATGATTGCAGTTTTTTGCAGGTTCTCCGTCCCGGTCGCCTCAATATCTGTCGGGGGGGGGGTAGAGGTGCGCACCTCGCTGCGAACTTGTGGTTTTCTCCGGCAGTCATGGGCTTTGCTGCGGTTGCCTCGCAGCCTTAAAAGGTTGCGAACCTTGCGGTAACCTTGGGGTTGAATCCGCCGTTCCCCTTTTCGGGGGAACCCGTAATTGCGATGAAATCTCGACCATCAACAAGCCGAGCCCTCTCCACCTGCTTCTTGATCCAATGGAACTTGCAGCGTCCATTCGAGTAGATTGCCCGCTGCTTGCAGGGCGTGCCCTTCCGGGTCTTGGCAAGGCAAAACTCCTTGGCGGGTACCAGGGCATCAAGCTCCGCTTGCCGCTGCGCCCGGAACGCTTCTTCTTCCCTCTCGACCTGTTCGCGTGTCGCCGCCAGTCGTTGTTTGGGCGACGGAAACTTGATGCACGTGACTATCATTTCTTTCCCCCCTCCAAGGGTGCGGACCAGGGTGTTGCGGTCGTCGCAACATTTCCTGGATATTCGTTGCCAAATGTGCAACGTCAGTTGATTGCCGATCTGTGCGAGCCGCCAGGCTTCCCTTGTGTCGAACTGACCGGCAGGTCAATCACGCCGTCCTTGGTGATCAGCCGGCTCGCGGTGACCAAGCCCAGGGCTTCGGCGGTTTCGACCAACTCCCCCTCGAGGATGTTTCGCAGGTCGTGCAACGCATCCATCGCCCCACCCTCGTTACCCTCAAGACCGGCAACGAACTCCTCAACAAGCTCCAGGGTTTTCCACTGCTCGCGATAAATTGCATTTTGGATTCTTCGTTTCGTCTTAGTCACTTTCTACCCCTCTGTTGTTGTGTTCAAAACGGGTCGTTCGGTCCCGCCGTGTACCCTTCGTTGCGCCGCCCGGATTTGACCGGTGGCGCCTGCTGCTTGCGTTCGTAGCTGACCTTCTCGCCATGCAGTTCCACGCCCCAGGCCTGGACGGCAAAGCTGTTGCGCCACTCGCCGGTGGTCTCATCCTTCCAGGAAGAAACCGAAAGGCTCCCGGTCACGCTCAAGCGGTCCCCTGCGTTTGCCCTGGCAAGCAGGTGCTCGGCCACGTTGCCGAACGCCGTAATCCTGAATCTGTCCTGCCGAACCGTCAGGATGACTTCCGCCATGGGTGCGCCGGTCTTGGTGGCGATCCGCCGGGTTTTGTCGATGGTGCCGGTCAGCCGCACTTCGTTTTGATCCTTCATCGTCCTGCCTCCTTGGCCGCATGTGGTCAGCCGGTCATTGAATCGATCCGATTCCGGCGCCAGTGGGTTGCATCGGTCTCATGGCAGCACCATTGCATGGTGCCCAGGTCGGGCACGTCAAGCCGGTGGTAATGCTCGCAACGGGTGTTGCACCACGAGGGCAGGGTGGGCCGGGGCTCCCTCTGCATCGCCGCACAACCGGTCATCATGTCCAGCCGCCGCCAGGCGCCGGTGACAGGATGCACGCACCCGGCAACCTCCCCTTCGTCCGCCAAGGGGATTGATTCCAGGCCGGGACAGTCCGCCCGGCACCAGGAGGGAACGGTTCGGGTGGCTTCGTTCCCCCGGTGATTACAGGCTCGCCCGTTCCGGCGAGCGGGGCTCAATAGGTCGATGATCTCGGCCTTGTGCTGCCTGATCCGGCTCTTGATGCCATCGCTGACCGGCTGACGGGCCTTGTAACGGAGCTGCCCGCCCTCGACCCAAAGGATGATCCCAAGGGATTCGGCGGAAGGAGCAGAGCGGTTGCGGTCTTCATAGGGCCCCCTCCTCGGCGAACTCGTTGGACTGGGTATAGATCGGCTCGCCGGTGCGGTAATCGATCCGGTCCCGCTTCACCCGGTCGGGCAGCCCGGTCCGGCCATACTCGGCGTTGACCGCCTTGCGCTGCTGGTCGTTGACGAACCGCCAATCGCTGACCGGCAGGATCTCTGACCGCCCCGTGATGACGAAATCCCGCTCCATGCCCTGGATGGAGCGCATGAAGTCCACCGGCTCCTTGCACTTGGTTATCTTGCAGGTGAAGCCGTGAGGCTCGTTCCGGTCGAGGTTGATTGCCAGGCGGGGTTTCTCCAGGGTCATCTCGCCGCCCTTGGCAAAGGCGTGCCCCTGCTTCTTCTGCATCGCCACCACGGCGACGCCTCCTTTCAGGCGCCGGTGAATGTCGGCGATGAACTTGCCGGCCTGGAAGAAGTCCTCGTTGACCTCCAAAAAATCGATGAAGGTCACGCCGTCCGGGGCAACCAGCTTATCGAAGCTGTGGGCACGTTCGATGAACTTCACGTGAGGCACCCAAGTGGAGGGGTCGTCTCCGAATCCCCTTATCCTGGTTACAAGCTCTCCGGCGCTCATTTCGCTGTTCAGGTACACCATGGGGGCTACATCTAATCTTTCGTTAGAAAGATGTAGGGGTCTGTTGGGGTATATGTGTGACGCAAAAAAATTCCGGACAACTGAGAGCAAAAAGACCGTTTTGCCGGCGTTCGAAGCACCCGAAACGAGGATTATTCCGCCCGGTCTGACAACTGCGTTGTCTGAAATCTCTAATGGTAACGTGATGTTAAACGGGCAGGTGCTTGCGGCAAGCAGGTCCATGGCTTCCGGCTCGCCCTCCACCACCTCCCACCACCCGCGTTTTCCATCTATCTTTCTGATTTTTCTTTGTTTTTCGTAGTAAGAAAGCGCATCGCTGATAGTCTTCTTCTCGCGCCGGTCATTTGCACAAAGCTCTGAATATACGTTCTTTGTTTCAAATGGAGCGGGGTCGGATTCGATGAACGCAAGAATTTCACCGGCAAGCGTCCGGCTTTTGCCCGGAGAATATCCGGAAACTGTCCGAAAACCGTCCGGAGAGTGTCCGGAAGCGTCCGGAAGTGTCCGGTTTTGTCCGGAATGTCCGGAATTGTCCGGAACTCGCAAGGACTGAGCTGCTGCCTTGAAATCGCCGTTGAACTTGCAATATGCGTAGAAGGCGAACTTGTCCAAAGGCTTCTGTGTAGGAAGACAACTGCTTGAACTGAAAACGAAAAGTCCCTGGTCGTTCAGGGTGGCCGAGGTGCTGCCGTCGTTCTTCCCTGGCCGGGTCCAGTGCTGCCGGTCGCCCATAGTCCTGACGTAGGTCCAGCCTTCAGCCTCCAGGAGAGCCCGCCAGTCGGTTTCTCGATTGAATCTATCCCCTGGCCTGTCCCTGGTGCCGTGCTCGGTTCTAAGGGGCTGCGGAGGGGCTTGTGACCCCGCCTCGTCAAAAGAGCGGGCGATTCCATGGAGAAGGTCGCGTTCCTCTGGTGCGAGCACAGGAAGGCTTTTGACGCTTCCATGGAGGCTGTACCCTTTGGAGGGCGCCACCAGGAAATACCCTCCTTCGCCTCGGGTCTCGATGAGCACGTCCTGCCGGGGCTTGCCCTGGTCGTCCTTGTAGCGGGCGGACATTGCCAGCTTCTGGTTCCCGCCGACCTGCCCGGAGCACCGGAGCAGGATGTGATAGCCACCGCTCGGCGTGTGCTGCCACACGGTCAGTTTACCGCGCAGGGCCGGGTTGACCGATTCCACGGTATCAAGGAAAGGCTGGAAGAGGTCGGGCTGGTCGAAGTCCAGGCATTCAAGATTCCCGGAAACGGCGCCGCCCATCAGGGCGACCTAGCGCCCGTTGGTGAAATGCTGCCGGGCCTCTCCGGTGGACATGCGCCGCTTCTGGAAGGGCTCCCATTTAATGGCGGCCTTCTTGCTGTCGGGCTGGATCGGGATAATCGAGATCCCGGTGGTCAAGGTGGACGCCAGGAATTCCCCGAAAGTCTCAATCATGGCGCCACCTCATCCAGGAGGACCGTGGCGCAATCAACCAACTCGCTTGAGCCATAATAGGGCGAAGCGAGTTGCCGGTCGATAAAGCGGGCGAGGAGGCGCCGCAGGAGGCGGCTTTCAACGCGGCTGAAAAACATCAGGAGGACTTTTGTCATGCCGCCACCTCCCCGCGCAGGATATACCGAGCTACCCTGTGCCACCCGCCGGCGTCTGACAATTCGTCCGTCCAGACGGTTTCAATCGGATGACCTTGCCGCCGCAGCTCCATGACCCGGGCGGCCGGATGCATGACATCGAGCGCCCGCCTGGCCTCTAGGGTGGTGAGACTGTCCCTCCGCAGCCATGAAAGAATCCTGCCCCGTTGGGCTTCCGCCGATTGACACGGCGCCGAAATGTGGGTATTTTGACGAAGAAGGTTTTTCCCGGCCTTCGGATTTTGCGCCCCTCTGCCAGCTCGCAACCGGCAGAGGGGCTTTTTTGTTTTATCCATATCAGGCTACCGCCGTTTGCGCTTCAGTGGTCGAGCCAAATGTCCTTGCGGCAAGAAAGGCTTCCAGGTCCGCTTTTCTGTACCTGCATACGCGGTTCAGTTTTACAAAAAGCGGCCCTCTCCCCGACCAACGCCATTGTTCGAGCGTTGCCGGCTTGACGCCCAGGTAGGACGCGGCGGCAGGGGTTGTGAGAAGTTGATTGAATGAATGGTCCGGATGGGTGGTTACGGTCTCGTGTACTGATTCCATGTTATCCTCTCAGAAGTTTCGTGAAGAATGGTGTTGTTCTCTGAGCGGATGGTAACCTTTTGCCAGGGTGAATCAAGAAAAAATAACGGAATTACAGTATCTTGAATGGAAGATTGAGTGGAAAAAAGAATGGAGCTTTTGACCGTTACAAAAATTGAAAAAGCAAGTGATATCCAGATGTTGGTTTGATTTTGTGCAGGGTAAACCGAATGGAAGTTTGAGTGGAAGTTATTTTTTGTGTCCCCTGGCACATTGGATGACGGCGGCCCTGTCAGCTGTGAGGGCCTGGCGGACGTTGCGTCCTCGCGACGGGGGAAGTATGTCGTTGTCCCGAAGGATTTGAACAACCTGCTTTTCCGTGTACGTTTTTTTTCGATTCACATTGTTGTTGAATAGTTTTGCAAGTTCTCGTGCCCCCTCGACGGGAGGCTCTGCTTGTGTGGGTGGGCTCAACGACACCGCCAAGTCTTTGTCGGTCAAGCTGACCTCTGTCGGAGTCGGTTGCGGCTTTGATACCAAGCTGGGTGCGTCTGCGGCGGCAGGCTCGACACCTCCTTCGGGCATCTCCTGCTGTAGCAACGCCCTTACCTGCACCAGCTCTCGCCTCAACTCCTCAAGGCGTGCCTTCTTCTGTATAACCACGTCGGCAGTTGGAGCCCCTGCAAGCTCAAGTTCCCGTATTTCTTCCTCAAGCTCGTATTCCCTTGCCGCCAAGTTCAAATAGTATTGCCGATCCTGCTCTATGGCCGGATCGTGCTGATAGTCCCACTGACGCGCCGCGTCATGCCGCTGTTCGGGGGAGAGTTGGTCCCACAGTGCCAACAGCACCGGGCTCTCCTTTATACGCTGGCGCTTGGCTTCCGGAAGTTCCTCCAAAGGTTTACCAAACCAGCCTTCAAGGGCCAGGGTCAGGCTGGGAAAGATACCGTCTTCCGCTTCGATCTGCTCCACTTCTCGCATTTCGAACAGGGCGTCCAGCAATCTGGATAAATTGCCTGAACCTATTTCGCAGTTGTGACTGTCGGTGGGGTGCATATCCAATAGGCGTGATTCAGCAATCTTTGCGCCAATAAAGGCTTTCGGCGTAATGCCGGGCACATTCCCCCAACGTTCGATCAACGCTTTGCCCGTGATGAACCGTTCCGTCGGCTTGAATCGGTCTATATCGTCCTTCCGGAACCAACAGGCATTGAGCAGTGACATATAATCAGGCTCACCGAGGTGAGAGAAAAAGGAAAATGGTGGGGGTGGATTCAACTCGTTGGCGTTTGTATAAGCAGCGAGCCCGCCATTCTCCGGCTCCAGAGATACCCACGCGGCCAGTTCTACCGGGGTTGCCTGTAATCGTTCCGCCAGGGCCTTCAATGCCTTGGGGTAGGGGATAAACCCGCTGCCCTGCTTCTCCTGAATTTCAAGGACATCATCAAGGAGAACGAAAATATCATCGAGGCGCAAGGGGAACGTTTCCGCCTCGATAATCTTCCGGATGCTGATTTCAGGCTGTCCTGGATCGTTCTCCGACCGCTCAATTTTTCCGAAGATGGCTTTAACCCCGATCGGTCCTTCCTGCTGATAAAGGGCTTGAATGTCCTCTGGGACAACGAGCACCTCTACAGCCTCCCAACTTGGGATCTGATCATTGCGCAGTTCGTGACCGTCTTCCCTCCATTCGACATATTCATGCAAAAGTTCCCCCTTGTCGTTGCGGTAGTACGTTTTGGCGAAGATGTCGCGAGTATTGTTGACTCGAAGCCTGGCCTCGAGGTCTCTGTTGATTACTCGCCGGATAATATCGTGGTGGTCCAGGTCGACGCACTTCCAGTTGCTCCCCTTGCCATTCAGGTACAATTTTTTCGATTCTGGGGTTATTCGATTCATTCTTTCCCCTTTCAAAGAATCCCTTGCCTGGTAAACCAAGCACGGAAAGCCGCCAAGGGAAGCGGCCTTGTCGGGCGGAGTGATCAGCAACGCCCTATCCGTGCCTGAAGCCGTGGTCTACAGAAAAAAACTTATCAATCAATGGATGGGGGAAAATTCAGGAATGGCTCGCTTCATAAATTCGTTGAATAGCGGCACGGTAAAAGCCATGTCGCCATGCGAAGGGCTGTAGATCATTCCTTTCTTGATGAGAGACGAGCGGACAGGGCCCACACTGTTCATTTTCATCCCCAGAGTATCGGCAATGTCAGCCGTTCTGCATGGTCCTGCTCCGAGTTCAGCCATGGCGCGCAAATAAGTTTTTTCGCGAGGAGTTAAGCGGTTGAAACGCACCCGGAAAAAGTTTTCGTCAAGGCGACGTTCAACAAGGTTGGTGGTTTCTCGGACAATTGCAGCGGTAATTGGGGATTGTTCCGCCTGGTTCCATGCCTGATAGCCCCACTCCTGGAGAAAGTAAGGATATCCTTTGGTAAGGCGGAAAATTTCCTGGAGCGCGGAGTCATCAATGATTTCGCCGGCAGTCTCGATGGGTTCCTTGACAGCCAAGATGGATTCGGTTTCTGACAGCGGTCCGATATCCGGGAAACTGAATAGCCGCTCGGCATAGGATTTCGATTCGCCGGCGAGGCCCGGCAGTATGGGCAAACCTGCCCCAACAAGCACCAAGGGGAGTTGTTGCTGCTGCATCTTATGCATCGCCATAATGAGCGCGCTGAGTTCGGGCGGGCGGAGATATTGGATTTCGTCAATCAATATGGCAACAGGTGTTTGCCGTTCGTCGGCCGCCTCTGCCACGGCGAGAAAAAGATTGGGCATATCGATTTCCAGGTCGCCGCTGTCGGCAGCGCCCTGCTCGGGATCTATATCCAGTCCGATTTCGTACCCTTCAACAGAGATTCGAATTCCTCTGATGAAACTTTTGAGCACGGCAAGCCCTCGCCGCACTTTATTGCCTGCCCCCGCCATCCTGTCGAGTTCGAAGAGAAGGCGCCGCAGTTGGGGAATCAGGAGCAGCGCCAAGGACTTGTTTTCATGAGCTTCAATGGAGATGGTCCGATACCCCTCCTTTGTTGCCATACGTTCCATCTCGTTCAGGAGCACGGTCTTGCCTACCCCGCGCAAGCCTGTCATCAACAGGCTTTTTTCTGGTCGTCGTGCTTTGATTCGTCCAAACAGCACTTGTGCCTGTTCAAGAATTGCATCGCGGCCTGCCAATTCTGGGGGCGGCGCTCCGGCCCCAGGGGAAAAAGGGTTCGTTATTCTATCCATCATGCAACCTGTATCGAAATATACTAAAGTATACGGTGTTCGACGTATACTACCGTATACTACCGTATACTTCGATATAATTTGCTATAATTTGTTTCCTTTGCTGCCTGCATTCACATTTTGCTGTTTTTGTGTCTGTTTTCCTCGATGCCGACTTGGTTATAGAAACACTCGGTAATCGACCCGGAGCATCGCCGCCAGCTTCTTGGCGGTTTCCTTGCCGATGGTCCGCTTGCCATTCTCCATCTCGCTGATATGCCGCTGGGGAATGCCGGACTTTTCCGCAAGCTGGCGCTGCGTCAAGCCCTTCCGGTGCCGGGCGCCGGCCAAGTAGGTGCCGGCCTCGTTCTCGACCAGGCCGGGAAAGTCCTCCCTCCAGGATGCACCGCCCGCATCCCCAACGGCGACAAAGCCCATTTGCCGCAAGGCTTCAACCGCATCGTTCCGTTTGTTCTCGGGCCCCTTGAATCTCAACTCGATTTCAGTAGGGCGCTTTTTCGTGGGTTCCAGCATAGACAACCTCAACAAGTCGGATCTCTTTATCAACCACCTGCCAAACGGCAACATAGGTGGGCTTCCCTTTCTTCAGGTGGCAATGGTGCATGTCCTTGCCGAGCTTGCTGTAATTCGGCCAATTGCCACGCGCCGGGCCGTTCAATTCGATCTCCCGGAGAAGGAGCGCAAGGCTTTGGCGCACCCTGTCCGGTAACCTTGGAATGCTCTTCCGCGCCCTCGGGTGGATCGTGACTTCCCAGTTCATGAATTATACCAATTAAAGGTATCAGAGGCAAGGGGCAGCGTCATTTCTTCCCTGCTCCGCCTGCCGACCTCAGTGGCACAACCTTTGCCGGTTGTGGCTTGGTCGTCAGCTTCGTCCGTTCCAGGAGCGTGTCTGTTATCCGTTGCATGGGTGCCCGTAGCCGGTCCACGCCAAGAATGATATAGCCGCCGGTCACGTCGCTCAGTTGCTGCCGGTGATTCAGCAGGGCTTTGATCGTGTAGCCGGAGAGGTCGAGACTTTCGGCAACGGTGGCAAAGGTGCGCCGCAGGTCGTGAGGCGAGAACGTCACCCCGGTCGTTACCCTGATTTGTTCAATTGGTCGCTTAACGTTCTCAATGCAGCCAGCCTTCGTTTCACCTGGAAAAACATAGGGCGATTCAAGCCGGGATTCCGCCAGGGCCAGCCTGTTGGCCGCAGCCTGCCGCTGCTTCTGGGTTCTCTTTTTGGTAGAGAGAAGGGCCGATTTTGCCGCAGCAAGTTCAGCCGCCAGACCTTCTTTGCGGTCATACAGGAGTTTCCATAGGTGGTCACTCAGGGGTAGCGTATGCGGATCGCCGTTCTTGGTGTCCACGACAGTGAAACAGCGTTCGTTGAAATCCACTTGCCGCCATTGGAGGGTAGCAGCTTCCCGGCGCCGTAATCCGGTGAACAACAGAAAGATGAAGTAGTCGCGGGCAACGGTGTGTTCAAGGCCCATAACCCCTCGATACCAAGCCGGCAAATCGCTGTTCTTGATCAGGGTTCGGCGACGATCCACCTTGAACCATGCCTTTTGTCGCTTGCTGGAAAGAACGTTGACGGGGTTTAGGTAGGGCGTGCCTGACTCTTCGTCTTCGAAGCAGTAGTTCAAGACAGTGCGCAGCGCCCGCATACAGTTGTCAGCGGCTGCTTCCCTGCGCTGTTCGATCGCCTCGGGTGGATCGCTGCCCTTTCTGGAAAATCGCTGTCTTTGACGCTGGCCTGCTGCAATTTCTCGGTGCCGACTTCGCACCATGTCGCGGGTGATCTCCTGCGCAGGTCGCTCCAGCCAATCGGAGAGGTACAGTTGAAAAAGGCCTCGGCAGGTCGTCAGCGTGCGGGGTTTCAGCTTCCCCTTGTTCAGGTATTGGTCGAGAGCTTCCTGCAAGGTGAGGCCTTTTTTGCGCTCTTCCGCAGCCCGTTTGCGCGCCTCTCGTTTCGCCTCGTTTGGGTTCTGCCCTTGCCCCATATCGGCAAGAAGCCTTTCGGCCTTCCGCCTGGCTTCGGTTGCCGTGATTTTGTCCGCTGTGTCGATCCTGGTCCGCACAAGCTGACCATCGACGCGGCGCATGGCGAAATAGGTCTTCTGTTTGGCGGAAACCCGGACCCCGAAACCTTTCAAGCGGTCATCGAAATAATCGATGCGCCCTTGGGCTACATACTCCAGTTTGTCCACCTCGATTTTGGTGATGTGAAGGACCGGCATGTTGCCCCCTAAGCCTACGGTTTGAATCTGGGTAACACATGGGTAACAGTTTTGAGAGTATCAGGCGAAACTCTGTAGAACAAGAGTAGTGTATAACTTGTTGCAAGTCAATGGATTGTGAAATTTGATAAAACGAGAGAAAACAAGAGATAGGGTTAAATTAAGAACTTCTAAGCCGTGGGTCTGGGGTTCGAATCCCTACTGGTGCGCCAAAAAAAATAAAAGCCACTTAGCTGAAACCAGCTAAGTGGCTTTTTTCGTTTTGTGTTCCTGTTGTGCCTCGGATGATTCGAGCTTTTAATTGGCAATGAACAAGAAAAGAACTGTGTGGAATGATTCAAAAATTTTACACGAGCATACGCTCAAGTATATCTATACAGGAGATATCGTAACTCCTGGATGGAATAAGTGATTATCTATAAATAACTATGACCTTGTTCAGGACAATCATGGCGGCTGCCAATGTGTTGAGTGCAATGTACGAGAGATCTGTCTTCTCGTATCGTGGTATCAATTTGCGAAACCGGTTGAA
>Ga0265295_1002072_pt1 | contig 33104 bp, 33 predicted proteins | sample Munlansysbiofilm_FD_192503 | JGI IMG/M metagenome (GOLD analysis project Ga0265295, IMG submission 192503) | Leachate microbial communities from a municipal landfill in Southern Ontario, Canada - Methane capture system biofilm | ecosystem: Engineered > Solid waste > Landfill > Unclassified ... | reverse complement strand
AGAATATGTTTTAATTGAACCTATGCTTGGATTAGATTTTTGCCATGTTCTTTTATCTTGATAGATTTCATCAACTGAATCTTGCGTATATAACCAGGGCAGCACTCTTTCATCTTGGATCTCACCTTTGATCATTCTTCTAACATAATCTAACTTATTATCTAAAAAACCACCGACAGTGTTTCCTTCAGTGGTTATGATAAATATAAGCGGTTCTGATTTAGTTGATTGACTTTGTTTAATCGCATCATAGACTTTTGAATCCGTCATTTCATGTACTTCATCAATACAACCAACCTCAATATTATACCCATCCTTATTTCTCGATTGAGCAGACAACTTTTTTATCTTATTCTTGGTTTTTGGTGAGTAAATGTGAAAGATATTTTTCTTACTTCTTTTTTCATTCGATAGTGCTTTCGAGCCTTCTCTCATGTTGTTAATTTCTTCAAATAGGATATTCGCTTGTTCAGAGGTATTAGATGCACATACAATATCAACACCACCTTTAGATAAAAAGAACTCTGCCAGATCTATACCTGCGATAAAGGTTGTCTTACCATTCTTTCTGGCAATCAACAATAAGACTTCATTAAACCTTCTTAAATTAGTGTCCGCCATTTTAAATCCATATGCCGTTTGAAGTACTGCCTTCTCCCATAATTCTAGTATAAATGGTTCTCCATTAAATGGACTTTTAGTATGTTTGCAGAAGGTCTCAATAAACTCGATTCGAATATTCCCAGGACGTTCATCAAAAATGTATCTTGGGTTATCCAAGTCTCTGATGAGTGACTCTAGGACTGTTAGTAGTTCTTTTCCAGCTATGATATTTCCCTTTTGAATCTCATCATAATATTTCAATAAGTAGTTCATTCTGACATTCTACCTATGAACTTGTCAAATTCATCATCTTCATCAATAATGTTTTTACCCATTATGGAGTTAAGCGTTTTAATTACAGTTCCATATGAGTTCACTAATTTCGTATAATATTTTGCTGCTTCAGTTTGACGTTGTGCACCTTTTTTTGAAATCTGAACTGCACCGTATTTGCTGATTTGATTCTGAAGTGATTCTAGTTGAACTTTCATAAAAGCAGCTTCCTTGATTAGATTATCAACAAGTTCACTTTTTGATTGTTCAACTGATACGAAGAGTGTCTTTAATCTTTCATATTCAATTTGTACTTTATCAATCACTGCCATGCTTTCCACTCACTTTCTACAAAATAAAAAGCCACCGTAGTGACTTGATGGTTTTCAGAGATTCTCTATATCCTTCAGATACTTATTAACATATTCTTCGTATTCTAAATTGCCGTCGAGATTATACTTCTCATAAATTGCTTCGCTTATCTTGTTTAAGATAGGAACTAACTCGAAGTTCAAATCACCAATAACTTTAAGCATTTGATCATTCTTTTCCTTTGAGTGAACAATCGCATGTCTAAAATTACTAATCTTGAACCACTCATCTTCTGTCAAATTATAGTACAGTTTAGCTTCCCAAAGTTTACGTGCTTGAAGAAGTGCTGATTGATACATCAGCTGATTCAAATCTGCATATGACGGATATCCATTAATGAATTCTATATTAGTTAAATTTGATTCATTAAACTTCTTTTCTATCTTTTCAGTGATCCCATGAGTTAGTAATAAGACATTTATGAAACTTAATTCTAGGTCTAACATAATCATCTTGTCCTCCAAGATCTGGATTTTCAAAAAATAAGGCTTCCATTTTTTAAAGGCCCACCCATGCGGTACCCTTCAAAAACAAATAATAGGCATTGGGGCGGGGGTTATTTCTTAGCGATTATCTTAATGTTAAAACCTTCTTCATCACTTGGTTCTTCAAAGAAACTTGTAACATGTTCAAATGTTTCTTTCGTATCAAAGCCATTTCTTTCAGGATTGCTTAATCTTCTCTTTTCGATATGTCTTAAGCATAATTCATTACTTGCTTTAAGATAAATTAGTTCGTGATTAAAGTCATCGCTTTCTTCTATAATTGATTTAAACCAACTTCTTTGTCTTTTAGTATTTCCTGGAAAGTCAAGAATTACTACTAATCCATTATTTAACAATTTCACTATATGCTTCTTAAGTAAAGGTTTAATTCTAATTGAATATTTAACATAGTCATCAAAATTTTTAATCTCTTCTGGATACATATTTGATAACCACTCATCTTCAGATATAAGAACTGTTCCTTCTTCCAATGATATTTCTTTTGACATTGTTGATTTGCCTGCACCCATTTTTCCGGAAAAGAAAATCAACTTCCCTTTTTTATTTTCCATAAAAACCACCTACTTTTATAAACATTATACCAAACAATATTTATTTATTCGAGGTTTATCGTGAAATCAGGTTACCATCTTCATCAAATTGCTGCGACTTCGAGAAACGCTTATGTTCTTCATTGTGACACTTCTTACACAACAACTCTAGGTTGTCTTGATTTAAACTTATGTTGGTGTCATTCACATTATCAACTGTTAACCTAATCTTATGATGTACCTCTTCACCAACGGCACCACATCGCTCACACTTGCCCTGTGTGGCGTTTGTTTTGATATTGCGAGCAACGAACCAAGCCTTCGACTTATAGAACTTGTGAAGCTCTTTTGGTTTTCCCATACAATTCCTTTAGTTCATTTGCTTTATTTTCTACTGATTCCCAACGCACATTTAAATCTTCTCTACCACAGTGTCCGTACTTAGCTAAATCCTGATATCTAACGTTATCAAGTTCGAGTTCCTTTCTGATATGAAGAGGTCTAAAATCAAATACTTGAGTAAGTAACTCTTGGATTTTTTCATCCTTAATAATTCCAGTGTTAAATGTGTTTACATGAATACTTACTGGATTTGAAATACCAATCACATACCCTAGCTGAACTTCGCACCTGTCCGCTAAATTTGCCCTTACAACCGCTTTTGCTACGTACCTAGCATAATAAGCCCCACTGCGATCAACCTTGCTCACGTCTTTGCCAGAAAAGGCTCCACCACCATGTTTTGCGTATCCACCATAAGTATCTACAATAATCTTTCTGCCAGTTAATCCTGAGTCTGCATACGGACCACCAATCACAAACTCGCCTGTTGGATTGATTAGAATCTCAGCTTCTCGAATTGCTTTTTCATCTAATACTTCAGTTAACACTTCATTGATAATGATATCCTCATACAACTCTCTATTAATCCACGACTTCGTTTGAGCTGAAACAACTATTGTTCTTACCTTTTTAGGTTTGCCCTTCTCATACTCTACAGAAACCTGGCATTTCCCATCAGGACCAAAGATGTGTGAATACTTTTCTTTTCTAGCCTTATCCATTTCTTTCGAGATTTGATTTGCTAGCATAATCGGTAATGGCATCAACTCTTTTGTTTCATTACACGCATAACCAAACATGATCCCTTGATCACCTGCACCTTGTTCATGTGATTCAGTTGAATCAACACCAAGTGCAATGTCTAGTGATTGTTTGCTAATCTTTTCTAAGACATTGAATGGTTCATCGTATCCTATTTCTTTAAGTTTGCTCTTTGCTACTTCTTTATAATCTACTTTAGCGGTTGTTGTAACCTCACCAAAGACAAATACAAAATCATCCTTGATTGCTGTTTCAACTGCAACTCTTGCATTTTTATCTTGTTCTAATATAGCATCTAGTATCGCATCGCTGATTTGGTCACAAACCTTATCGGGATGACCACTAAATACTGATTCACTTGTTATTACTTGCATAACTTAATCTCCTCCATTAACGAGTAAAAAAGGAGCTTATCGCTCCTAATTACTATTATTCAATTTCCCACGCTGTATATACTGACCGATATGAACAGTCCCAAGTATCCAGAATCACTCCATCAATACATGTCGTGACATGTCCTGTCATCTTTAGGATGTATGTTCCTTTTGGATGCAGTTCACAAAAGTCGCTACCTTTGATTCTTGGTTGACCTTTGATTGCTTTAAATATCAATCTAGGCCTTCCTTCAAAATATTTGTATAAGAACTCGGTATCTTTGTAGCTTGTAAAGTTCCAATCACGCTTCTTCTGGTTGAGCTCTCTTCTTATTTCCATGTAATCCTTATTCAAAGCAGTGCTGATTGCTCTTACAACACAATCAGTTGTTTTTATACCTTTAGGGTGAGCGTTGTGTTCTTTAAACATTACTTATTCCACCCTTCATTAAACCACTTAACAAGTTCTCTTGAAGAGTTGCTTTTAAATACAGGTTTTTCAAATCCATCAAGTCTTTCATAGACTGTATACTTTGATTCGTTCCAGGGACAGTCAATTTGAACTACGATTAGATTGTTGTTTGTCTCTATGTCAGCAATTCTAAAATCATCATAGAGTGGACCATTAAGTGGGCAGTTGTTTTTAAACCACACATAACTTGATACGAGATCAACTTTGCCACCTGCTTTGATTTGCTTGATGATGTTACCCATCTTCTTTGTTTTGTTGGCTAAACTTGTATCTCTACAAAACCAATCAAACCAGCCAGCTTTAATTTGAACTTTGACTTCTTTGCTATCGAATTCACCATCATTAAAATCTTGAATCCATTGTTTAAGAGGTATTTGCTTATCCATTGATACTACCTCCTAAATCAACTTTTCTAATAAAAGCTGAGTATCTTGCATAACCGTAACCTTCTGATTGAACTAGGATTCCAAAGTCTACTTCTTTTGCTGTGACAAGTATTGCGTGCCAAATATCATTTTTATCAATGTACATCAAATCCTTGTGTTCGTCTATAAATTTATAATCACCAAGCATGTCATCTAAGAACTTATTAAACTGCTTCAATGGTACTTCAACCACTTTTTCTACAACAAACTCATCTTTTGGAATGATTTGTTCTTTGAATGCTTTTCTTTCAAAATGTACCTTCATTTGCAATGCCTCTTTTCTAACCACTTTTTATTGGGTTACTACTATATATCAATAAAAAACGACTTATAGCAAGTCAATTTTTCACTATAGTGACTATTAGTTTGAGACTTCTGAAATATCGGTTAATACACTTTTGAACTCATCAATTGAACTAAGTTCGATTTTTTTGCCATCTCGTAATAAATAGCAATCTACAATTGAACCTTTGTGTTTTAGGTATCTTTTTACTATGACATCAACAAATCGTTCATCGAGTTCCATGAGATATGATTTTCTTTGAAGCTGATCCGATGCGATCAAAGTTGATCCAGAACCACCAAACAAGTCTAAAACAACCTCACCTACTCTAGATGAATTAGAAATTGCTCTACCACAAAGCTCTAAAGGTTTCATTGTTGGATGTTCTTCATTACGTTTAGGTTTGTTGTATTCCCATATCGTATCTTGAGTTCGGTCATCAATAAAGTAATGAGCTGCGCCTTCTTTCCATCCATAAAGAATTGGTTCATGTCTCCAGTGATAGTCTTGTCTACCTAGCACTAATGCATTTTTTACCCAAATAAGACATTCAGCAAGCTTAAAGCCTGCATTCTTATAGGCGTTTCTAAAGTTCAAACCCTCAGTGTCCGCGTGACAGACATAAATTGCTCCACCAGGTTTCGTGTTATCAAAAATATTCTTGAATGCATTAAAAAGAAAAAGATAGAAGCTTTCGTCTCCCATCTTGTCATTTTTTATCTTACCAGCTGTGCCTTCATAATCCACATTGTAAGGCGGATCAGTAAACGTCATGTCTACTTTTTGTCCATCAAGTAATTTATCAACACTTTCTTTTTCAGTTGAATCACCACACATGACTCTGTGAGTACCAAGCTGAAAAATATCACCTAACTTAGCATAAGGAGTTTCACTAAGTTCATCTGATGGATCAAAATCATCATCTGTTGCATTATCAGGAACCTCAGCTTCTAATTCTTCAAATCCAAACACGCTCATGTCCATTTCGATATTTGCTAGTTCATCCTCAAGTTTAGAGAAGTCCCATGAAGCGAGTTCTGCTGTCTTGTTATCTGCCAAACGAAAGGCCTTTATTTGCCCTTCTGTGAGGTCATCAGCAACGATACAAGGAACAGTTACCAATCCTAGTTTTAGGCTTGCTTTTAGCCTTGTGTGTCCTGCAATAATCACGTTATCACTTGTAATCACAATAGGTACCTTAAAACCAAACTCTTTGATACTACTAGCAACAGCATCTATTGCTGCTTCATTATTTCTTGGATTGTTTTCGTACGCTTTGAGTTCTGTTACTTGTTTCATCACTATATTCATTTACCCATTCCTCCTCGTCTTTTTCTAGGCGTTTTGCCATAAGTTCAATTTCTGCCTTCTTTTCGTTATACTCAATACCAAACTTTGTAATGAGTAGATATTTAATTGCAGCAATATCGGGTAGAGACTGTTTCTTGAACTTTGTAATTCGTTTCTTAGTACCAGTCTTTGTTTCTTCAATCACTGTTTGTGTTTCTTCATATTCAAAACCGATAGCCCTTTGATAAACAGCGTCAAGTAACTTATGTTTCATCTCTTCATCACCATACTGAAATGCATCATTCAGTTTTGGATGTATTTTCCTTAGTTTAATCAGCGTTTTCTCGGTGATACCTAAATATTCAGCAACTTGTCGTTGAGTTGCTCGTTTAGATACCATCTCAGCTATTGACTTTAGTTTGCTATCTAGATGCCCAGATTTTTCCCAACGTTCATATAGATCTAGCATTTTTCCTTTCATATAATCACTCCAACTGTTAGTAAATAACTGTAATAGCTTACCAGTTGGAATACTACAAGTATCTCTGCAAAAACAAAAAAGAACTCATCTCTGAATTCTTTCATTAGTTTCTAGGCTGGTGTATAAAGCCAGTATTCCATAATTTTAAATAGTCGCCCTCTGGCTACATCATTGTACATTTTAATCTTATCACACACTTGACATATTCACAATGGTTCACCCCTGCTCACACCTGCTCATATTTTTGCTCGCAGAATTTACATGTACTGTTATAGAGAGTAATGTCTCAAAATAATAATGCCTAATTGGCAGAAAGGATAATAAGCATGAGCGAATCAATTCTAGAGATTAAAATCAAGAGCTATCGCCTAAAAGCGGATAATGAATCAATGATTATCTTTAATGGCGACGAAGTACTGTTGAAAGCAAGCTTTAAAGAAATTAAGGCTGCTAGTCAATGGCTGATTTCAAAATTCAAAGAACTCAAGAATGAATATGAAGTCAAAAAACTAGAAAGCAAGGAGTAAATTCATACTCCTTAGCTTTTTTCCACTTTAATACAATAACTGTCTTTGATAGCTTTAATAGCTTTATCATGTAGCCTTCTAGCTGTTGAATATGAATAAGACATCTTCGCAGCTATCTCATTCCAACTATTCCAATCAATATAGCGATATATTAGTACTTTTCTTAGTTCCTTGTCATCTACTTCATCAATAACTGCTATTATTTCACATTTGATATTTGGAAGATCCTTTTTTAATGATTCAATGAGTATCTCATCATCAAGTGCTCTAATTATCCACTTTTCAAAAGGTGCCTGTAAACTTTTAGTTCCATCAATGCGGACTTGGTCGAAATTAATTCCAGGTATAGAGTTAGCAAGACGTATATATTCAGCTACTATTTCTTCAAGTTCTTTTATCTTAACTATCGTTTTGTGATAGCGACTTAAGTATTCTTTTATATTCATCCTACTTCCTCCTTGATTTTGCTTAGAACTTCAATTTCAATTGCTATACCCGTTGGATCATCTGACCATAGTTTTTCTACATGTTCCACTACGACTTGAGCATCATCGATCCAAAATCCCACCTCAGTCATACAATCTTTGAGCATCTTTTCCAAATTATCTGTATCTGGTCTAGTTACTCTCCATTCTAAATGTTTATGTTTTTTGCCTCTTGGGAATTTCCATATGACTTGAAGCTTAATCGGACCTTCAATTGGCTTCAACGGTTTAAAAGGTTTAAGGTGTTTGATGATAGTACTTCTAGCTTGCTTCAGTTTCTCAGGTTTATAGAACACAGGTTTCTTATTAACAAGGGTAACTTTGTTTTGTTGAGCTGTAATTGTTGGTGGGTCCAGTAACAGAAATATTTTCATCGTTACCTCCTTTTTTAAATTTTTTTAGTGAAGTAAGGCAAGTGCTGACGTTGATGCATTTGTTTGGGATAGGGGTCACTCAATCCCCTATCCTACAAACGATGCGTCAGCGTGTTGTGAACGAACAACTATATATAAGGCCAATATTCACTTTATGAACATAGGACAATTATCCTATTTGCTTCACTTTACGAATATAGAGAAAAGTTATCCATTATTCGTTTTTTGAATCGCTGTTTTTCTGTATACATTTCCTTTTGAAATTATATAATCATCTTTAAATTCAACGACTCTTTTCTGTATTGTTCTTACACCAATTCCGAGATAGTTTGCCAATTCATCTGTCGTACAATAATCTTCTCCAGCAATGCAAGCATCAAAGGCTGTATCAAATTCATCTTTTCTAGATTCAGGAGTTTGATTTCTTTTTCCACTCTTTTCTAGATTTGATTTAGGATCTCCTTCTGCATAATGTTTCGCTAATGTGCCTTTATCATCGAGTCTATGAATAGGGTATTCAAACCAAAAATTCACCGGTTTAAAGTTTCCAAACTCACGTAAACTACTCTCTAGTCGCCATGCAGTTGATTGTAAATTATCAGCATTTTGTGCCATGAACTCATCACTTGTTTCTAGTTGAATCATATCTAGCTGTGCGTCTGGATCACGAGCAAATACGCCTGATCCTGAAGCCCTATCCATCGCTTTTTTGAATCCTTGTGAACCTTTAGAATGATGATGACAATAGATTGCTGCACAACCTGTTTCATTACAAATCTTGTCGAATTGATTAGAAAAAGCTCCCATATCAGAGGCATTGTTTTCATCACCTGTAATAACCTTGTAAATAGGATCTATGATGATCGCATCATACCCTTGATTAGCAACCTTTCTTATTAACTTAGGTACTAATTTATCAAGCGGCATTGCTCGTCCTCTAAGGTTCCAAATTTTGATATTTCCGCTGTTTTTAGGTGCAAGTTTTAAAGCTTTATAAATCTTATCAAATCGATGTAAACAACTCGCCCTGTCAATTTCTAAATTCACATAGAGTACTTTAGATTTCTTGCACTGAAACCCTAACCATTTACCGCCTTCGGATAATGCAATTGCTAGTTGCATTAATAAGAAACTTTTACCTGCTTTAGATGAACCAGAAATAAGCATTTTATGTCCTACTCTTACAACACCTTCGATAAGTTCAGGCGCTAAATTAGGTAAATGTGCTAATTCTTCATCTAGTGATTCAATGGAAGGCATTTCATCGATTAAACCTTCAGTAAAATCAAGCCATTCATTGTAATTACTTCTTCCTATATTTGTATCTATAAGCGTTTGAACAACACCATTTCTAGTAACACCAGGTAAACGTGATAATCTTGAGGGGTTTCTATTTGCTTTATCGACTTTAAGTCCATTTTTATCAAGATAATCATAGATATAGTCAACTCGCTTACGATACTCCTCTGCATCACTAGCATCGACTCTTACAATTGCATGCAAACTTCTACCACCACTGTGAACCAAACATGCTATCGGCAGTTCTAATTTGCGGTAGATAGCATCTTGCTCATGGATTGAGATTTCATCTGATTCAACCAGTGCATAGGTAAATCGAGTGACGTTTTCATTCTTAACGCCATGACCGTCAACTGGATTAAATCTAATCCATGCACCACATTCATCCTTCCAATCACCAATGACTGCACCAATATCATCTGGATATTTTTTTAATAGTTTAATGAGTTCTTTCGCTGCACGGTCAAAGTGACCTTTTCCAGGCATCCATTTACCATCAGCATTTTGCCAAACATCAGTTGTTACATAAGCCACTAAATCATCATCTTTAAATAACGTTTCTAAATATTTAATCAGCTGTTCTGATGGTTTCATCGTTGTTGTTGGATCATAGATCATACCTTCACCATCGTATTCAATGATGTCGTCCCATTCGATTAATCCGCCATTAACTTTTGTGGGTGGTATCCAACCATAATCTTTAGCAAGTTTTATAATCGTTCCACCAGATACGGGATTAGAGGAGCCAATAAAGCCCCTCCACTTTTTATCGCATTCCCCATCCTTGTAGCGTTTATCATTCTTACTCCAGTTATCCCACACAGAACATTCATAGCCCTCAGCCTTGAGTGCCATACCGACATTAATCCATTCTTGATAAGAAACACTTGATACATCAATTTGATTCAAGGCTTCAAGTAAATTGTCCATGTAAATCCTCCTAAGGTTGATAACTTGTTACGTTTATCCCTTTAGGTAACTGCCATCTATTGTCTGCTAATCTGGATACCATTTTGCTAGCTGAATCAAACGGCCACATACCTACGTGATTAAAACCATATTTTTCAAGTAATCTTATTTGTTTTGGTGTTGCTAATCCTTCAATCTGTCTTGTCTTTAATTTATCAATGAGCATACTTGCCATACCAAAGCATGTAACAGATTCTGTATGTATGCCTTGTTTCTCTAGGTAGCTTAATTGTCTTTCAGTAGCAGGTCCCATTTCCCATGTAAAGGTAGGTTCATAGTTCGCTAAATCTTCAGCAGCGATTGAGAATGCATACTGAATTGGATCAACAAGTTTTGATTTGCGTTTCTTCATTGCTGCTAGTTCTCTTGCAAGTGCTTCTTCACGTTCTTTAATTACATCGTTTTCAGCATCTTTTTCTGCTTCAAGTAAATCTATACCACTTTCTTTATCCATCATCTTTTGATTAATTCGTTTGGCTATTTCTGCATCCTTAGAAAGGAGAGCTGAAGGTTTACATAAATCATGTCTTTCAGTCATCCATAGAAAATCAAGTAATAATAGTTCTTTCTTGTTCGGTGCTAGACGCATGCCACGTCCTACCATTTGTTGATATAAACTTCTAATCTTTGTAGGTCTTAAAACGATTATGCAATCGACTGCCGGAGAATCCCAACCCTCTGTTAATAACATTGAATTACACAATACGTCGTACTCACCAGCTTCAAAATCTGCTAGAATTTCATCTCTATCTTTGCTATAACCATTTACTTCAGCTGCCTTGATTCCATGTAAATTTAGTAGTTCACAGAACTTTTGAGATGTCTTAACAAGAGGCAAGAAAACGACCGTTTTTCTACCTTTACAGTATTTGAGCATCTCAAGGGCAATTTGATTTAAATAAGGTTCTAAGGCAGTACCTAAGTCACCTACAGCATAGTCACCGTTTGAAACACTAACATTATGAATATCCAATTCAAGAGGTATCATTTGTGCTTTAACTGGGCTAAGATATCCTTCTTTAATGGCTTGATGTAATGTGTATTCATAGGCTTTTGAATCGAAATATTTACCTAAACTTTTCTGATCAGAGCGATCAGGCGTTGCAGTCACACCAAGAATGTTTGCACCATCAAAATAATTTAGTATTCTTTGATAGGTGTCACTCATCGAATGGTGTGCTTCATCAACAACGATGGTCTTAAAATAATCTTTAGCATAGCTTGTGAGTCTTTTCTCTTGAGCTAATGTCTGAACAGATGCAATCGTTACTTTTTTCTTTGAGCCAATGGCTGTAGACTCAGCCTTTTCCAAAGCTGAATCTAGTCCACTGGTTTCCATTAACTTAACTGATGCCTGGTCAAGTAGCTCACCACGATGTGCAAGTATTAAAGCTTTACTACCATCTTTAGTTTCTTCTTCTACAACTTTAGAAAAGACTACTGTTTTGCCTGTCCCTGTTGGAAGAACTAAAAGTGTTTTTTTGTAATCATTTTTCCATTGATTTCTAATCGCTTCAACTGCTGCATTTTGATAAGGTCTTAATACCATGATCAACCCTCCTAGAAAGGAAGATCATCGAAGAAATCTTCGTTATAATCAATGAAACGTTCAACATCGTTTATAAACTTCTCTTCACCATTAAGATTGGTATATGAACGTTGCTTGATGTAAGCTCTACCTTTAGAACCGATAACCTTACCCCAATCCATCGTAAGTTTTTCTCCATGTTTCTTCTGACCAATACATCTAAAGAATGCAGAGATTCTCCATTCAAGTGTACGGTAAAGAATCAAGTCAAACTTAACTGAAGTCGTACCTTCTTTTGCTTCAATTTGGATAGTAATCGTTGCCTTATTACATTGAGGAATCTTAGCACTGCCATTAAATCTTCCGCGTTCAAAATTTGTAACCTTAAAGTTGTACTCTCCCTCAGGTAATAAAATGTATTCCTGACCATCGGTTTCGATGGAATCATCCCAGTTCATTAACAAATCTTTATCATTAATCATTATTGTTGTTCTCCTTTATTTTTTTTAATGGTTTCTACTATCTTTTTCCAGTTTGGAATAAGTGATCTCAGGATAAAATCCTCTTTATAACTTGTAATTTCATCAGTTTCTTTATAGGTTCCTTTTTGAGCAACTAGTTTCTGTAAATCAGTGACTTCAATATTTGCTTCTTCAATCATCTTGATTAGTTTCTCAGCAACGATACTCATACCTGATGCATTTTGAGGAATTATGAGTTCTTTTTTTACTTCGGGTTCCCAATCAAATAAATGCTTTATTGATGTGAAGTTAAGTTCTAACTCATCAGGTAAATCGAATCTGTTCTTTGCATCATAAGCAGGGTGATGATTTGTGTATAATACACGTTTGCCACCTTGAGCTTTTTTGGAGTTATTTTCTGTTGTGACTACATAAATCTTGTAGTTAACAAAGAATAGAGCATCACACCATTCCTTTAACAAAGGTGCCACTTGTCGTGTTAGTTTCATTTCATATCTATCAAATGTGCCCTGTTCTTCTGGAAGTTCGAATTTTCTAGGTTTTGCATGAGCTGTAATTACCACATTGATGCCAACTTCGATTAATTCATCTAATGAAACGAGCAGTTTTGAAAATTCATCTAGTAAATAGACATAGCCTTTACCAAACCCAAAGTCTTCTATATTGTTTTTTCGATACTTCTCGCAGACAGCATTCGTACATAATGTTTCTGCCCAGTCAGCAGTATCTAAAACGACAGTTTTACAGATGGTTGGATTAGCCTTGATTTCCTTAACGATTGAAATAAGCTCATTCCAGGATTTGTTACATTTGATTCTTCTAATATCAAGGTTTGATGTACCTCCCTCGGTATCAATAAATATAGGTTCTGGGAACTGACTTGCAAAAGTTGACTTCCCTATGCCTTCTGGACCATAAATCACAATCTTGAGTGGTCTTTTTTCTTTTCCTTCGATAATGTTTAGCATGTTTATTTATCTCCTTCTTCGATAATTGTTGCCTCTTCACGAGGATCTGTTTTTGGTACTAAGACAATCGAGCCAGGTTGCATGGCGATGTAAGGCCCGATAATTTCATTGAGTTTATCTTTGCCTATTCGTTTTGTTAGCTCTGTTATTCCAGCTACTTTTCGTGGTCCATAAGGATCAATGTCTATTGCTTCACAAGCCCTAACTACTGCATCTTCATCAATAATCTTGCGCGAACCTTTAGAGTTAACCAGTTTGAAATTGGTCCACTTATGTCCATTCATCGCTTTCTTTAGCGCAAAGTCTTTGATGTCTTGTGCGTACTGTATAAGTTCATCTAGGTTTGGTAAGAATAGCTCAATCTCAGCATCAGTAAGTGTGTACACTGGTTTTTTGATTTCTTTGATCACTTCAAGATTTGTTTCAGCACGCTTTGCACATATTGCTTTTCCTGCACAATATCGACAATACTTACCTACCTTTGCTTCAAGGTTGTCTACTTTGGTTCTTTCAACTGCAGGAATTAGTACTTTGGATTCAAATTCAAGTAACTCCTCGATTGGCATTTCATAGTCATTCGTATTATTGATGACTGGTTGATATATGACTAGTCGAACCTTTTTGACTGGATATATATCTTTGTATGCCTTATAAAAGTAAAGGGCATATATACCAAGCTGTGAGTTAAATTGTCCTGTTTCACTATCATATGCATTCACAGCACCACGTCCAGTTTTTAAGTCAATAACCGTTAACGTACCACCATCAACTGAAGAGATAATGCCACAGTCTAATGTCCCGCCTGCATCAGCATCAAAGTCCATCGTCAGATGTTGTTCAATAACCACAAGTGGATTCGTTTCTGATCTCTTTTTCTCAAACTCGATCGTTTGAACTACGAAGTCTGCATAGCCATCAGCAATTTCTTGCATTTCTTCTGAATACATATCAAGTTCTTTGATAAGTGCTTCAATTGACTTAGTTTCAGTGTCATAATCGATAAGATTTAGTGACTTACTAATAAGTGCTGCACCTAGTTCATGACACTGTGTTCCAAACTCAGCTTGAGGATTTGTCTCTTGGTTTGAGCCATCATTTAATAAAGTACTGAGCGGACAGTGTAACCATGTACCACTTTTACTAGGGCTGTACTTCCTAGAGTGGACTGTCGGACTTTTCGACATTATCTTTTCCTCCTTCATCTTCTTGCAACATAACCTCCATCGCTAAAGTCTTGCTAGTTTCACTAATTAGTAATAGTGCATCAACAAGGTCTTTATCAGTGAGTGTTTTCTTGCTTTCATTTTGTTCTTTACTCATTGGTTTTTTTACCTTCTTTCCGAAGAGATATTTTCCCCTTCAATGGTTAATGGCACGATTTTTCATTTCTGCCGGTTATTTTTCATATTTTGTTAAATTTTCTTTTAATACAGCAATTAGCTTCTTTCTTCTTTCTTGAATTGTGCTTCTTGCTTTGTTAAAGATTTGGGCGATTTCTTCATCTGTCCGACCTAGACTGTGTAGTTTTATGATTAATCGATCTTTATCATCAAACTTGCTTACCAAATTCCATAGGTAGTCAGAAAGTTCTTGTTGCTCCAGTTCTTCTGAAATATCGATATGTGATGAATCGTTAAATTCAAAATCATCTTTTTCTTCTAATTCATCAATTGAAATAGGAAACAGTTCTCTAAATCTAGCGTCTTGGCGGATTTCATTTCGATGATTGTTTCGATGGCTATAGAAATACGCCTCAGTACATGGTGCGTATCTAATATGATTGTCTGCGTCTACATAGGATACATAGTGTGTCATTGGATTAGTAGGATCATCGCCTAATCGTAAAGGATCAGCCATTAACTGTTCAATGCTTCCATAGCCATATATTTTTGGATATTGATTCTTATACTCTTTTGATAGTTTCATAAAAAAAGCACCTCTATTCAGATTTTTGATTTCTGAAATGGAGATGCTTTCTACGAAGTAGTTTTATCAATCACAAGGCGTCGCAAAAAGAATGGTTAATATTTCTCCATTTCAGTTTGCAGGCCTATCTTCACAATAGATCGAACTGCTTTATGTAATTTTTTGAAAAACAGTTGTGATCCTTATATGGTTAGCAAATCCATAAAAGCTGTTTTTTCTAATACTATATTAATTGTTTTTTAAGTATTTTTCCCAACTCAATCAGTTGGTCCATTTTTAATCCTTAATGCTTCTTATAACTAAAAAAATGCAAAAAAAAGACCCTGAAATGGGTCTAATTCAACTCAATGAGTTAACGAATTTTTTATTTTATATCAGAACCTAACTGTTTAACACCTAGCTCATCTAATATTGCATTGAAATCACATATATTAAGCCCCGGTATGGTCTCCATGATTTTTATGTAAGTTTTATCCGGGTCTTTAAAGTAATTCAATTTATTTGATGATTTCTCAAAAAGCTTTTCAGTAACTCTAAGACTTAATTTTAATCCTACACAAATAGCAAACAAGACTGTAGTGGTCATATTATTATAAGTGTTATTTTTTATTTTTCCATGATAATTTTTATGTAACTCTGTTTTTTCATTGAATACTTCAGGGTAGTTCCAATTTCTATTTTCCATTAATAACCAGAGGCAATTGCATAGAGTAATGGTTGGGTCTCCAATCATCTTTATTAACTCTAGTTCTTCATTATTGTCTATTGATAAAATTTTATCAGCAAATGCTTGATAAACTTCATTTGGTTCTGGGTCAAAATCAGTTTGATACTTTGGATGAAAAGTAATTAATCGCTCATCAATTTCTTTCGACCGTGTTAATAAAGAAAACCCCAGGTAATCTTTGTTAATCCTATGATCATAGCTTCTTTGCTCTCTAAGATTAACTGCTATCTTCTTTATATTTTTTTTAGCTTTTTGCGTCAATTTCAGAGTGCCGTCTGAATACGACACATATTCAATACTTGCTTTTACAAAATATCCTTCAACAAAGACAAGTTGTTTTTGTTTTAACCAGCTATCTAAAGAACTATTCTCAGCTAACATTTTAATAGCTTCAGATGAACTAATTTTTACAAAATCATTATTATTCGAAACTTCTCCATAAACTATCGAGAAGTCCTCTAATTCTGAAATAATGTCTTCAAAACCTACCTCTAAAAGTCTATATTTTACTGATGTTCTAGAAACTATAAAAAACTCACTTAATTCTTGAACAAGTCTATCACAAGATAAATTATCTCTAAATTTTTCAATTAGTTCATTTGTCTTATTTATAAAATTAATCTTAGGCATCAAAATACGTGGAGCCAGCCTATGTGCCTGCCATTCAAGCCATTTAATTTCATTATCTAATGTTTTGATTTTCTCAGAAGGTTGAAAGAACATTTCTGATTGTTTACACATTATTGGAAAAAAGTTTTCAGTTTCATTTTGATTTTTATACTGCAGAATTTCAAAAAATGTCTTATCTTTTTCCCAATGGATAATTTCATGAATGATGGTGTTTCTTCTAAATCCTTCACCATATAAACTTACTACATTTGGATCAATCAAAATAGATCCTTTTTCGAATTTTTTTAGTTTAAATGTACCTGAGTTTACATCAAATATTCGCACTTCAGAATCTAACAAAAGACAACAACCAAAAACGTCTAAATCTTTTGACAAAGTAATCTCATGTACTTTCAACTGCATTTTATTAAGTATTTGGTCGACCGGCAAAGCCATTGGCTTTGACAATGCTTCTTTACAATGTTGTGTCAAAAATTTAGTAGCATAATCATCTAGTCTATTAACTCCTAAAATTAATGCTCCGGTTTTTTTATTAACATCTAATAATTCACTAAATGCATTAGATACTTTCATTACTGTTATCTCCATTATCTAAATAATCTAAGGGGAGATTTTTTAAGTGTTCCCTAGTTTCTTTCCATCCAGGATAATAATAATCTACAAGAGATTTAAATCTATTAGTGTGATTTTCTTCAATCAAATGTACTAATTCGTGAGTGACCACGTATTCAAGACATTCAATTGGTTTCTTCGCAAGTTGTAAATTAATCCATATCCTTTTATCATTTATGTTACATGTTCCCCATCTAGTCTTCATGTTTTTAATTCTAAATTCAGATGCAAATATATTTGTTCTAATTTGTAATCTATTCGAGACTACATCTAAGACTCTTTTCAATTCACTTCTATACCAGTTAGCAAATGCTTTTTCTTTTGACTTGGTTGTTGATGATAAAGGTACCGAAAATATAAGTTTATTGAGTCGCTTTTTAATACTATATTTATTGCCATTATAAATCACTTGCAGTCTATATGGTTTGCCCCATAAATAATGAGTCTCACCAGAAACATACTGACGGATAGATTGCCGTTCCTGCTGCAACATTTTATCTCTAACTTTAATGATTTCCGGCATTTTTTTGATTAGAAATAGGTTGATATCATTTATTGAGATATTAGTCGGTGAAATAACTCTCACTTCACCATTTGGAGGAATTATTCGTATGTACAGATTCTTGAGGTTAGTTTTTTTTGTAACTAAAATCTCAATGCCATCCATCATTATGCTATCATTCATTATAATCAGATTGCCTTCCAATTAACTCAAAAATAGTGTTAGTTTTAGTTATTGCATCATCATCATCATCAAAACCTAATTCGACTAAAGTTTTGTATATGGCACTTTTTATGTTTTGCTGCTTTTGAAAATTTTCTTTCCATCCAGGTCTTAATGAATTGCGAATTGAAAAATCAAGTTCAATAGCTAATTTTTCATCTTTATCAAAAAAATCATAAAATGCTCTCAAAGATTCTTTTCCTTTAATATTGTCTGGGTAATATGAATTTTCTTCTGGATGCAATATTGCTTGTGCTAATTCCTCGACTTGTCTCAAATATTCTTTATAACTTAATGATTCTATGCGTCTTTGATAAATTAGTTTTTGCAACATGTCAGACAAGTTACCATAGTAAACTTCGTTACTTGATAATTTCTTTACAATTTCGTGTTGTAAATTATTTTCAATGATCTCTGCTTTTGCTTTATCATCACCCGGTAGATTTTTTATTAGTGTATCTATAGGGGTTGTTGTAGATTTTTCTAATAACAATTCCACGATTGACATATTACCAAGTTTGCTAATAACGGTTGAATCTTCTGCACGAATATAAGTATCTAAAATATAACGCATATCTATTTCATATGGTTTTAAATCAATATAATCAAAACTAGCTAGCTTTATCATTTCTTTTATCTTGTTAAACTCATAAATCGTGTTTCTAAATTCTTCTACACGTGTTTCTGTGTATTCATAGCTACTAACTAGTTTATCAACACAACTTGCAAAAGATCGTGTCAAGGATGAAGTTAATGAATACAGTACATCTCTTCTTTCAGAATAATTTTCATCAGAATTGTTTCCGCAAAAATATTCAATGTAGTTCGAGTCTTCTTTGGGATCGCTAACGTTTTCAATAAGTGCTTTTAAGGATATATAAGATGCCTCCATTTGTGCTTTAGCTTCATCATAACGGCTCTTGATGAGTCCTTGAACATCTTCCCTATCAAAATTATCGAAAGCTTCATTTGTGTAATCTTGAACAGCAGTTTGCAAATTTCGAAATAAATCCATATAGTCCACAATAAAACCATAATCTTTGTCTTCTCCGTCTGGACGATTAACCCTACAAATAGCCTGGAAAAGATCATGATCTCTCATTGATTTATCGATATACAAGTAAGTTGCACTTGGAGCATCAAATCCAGTTAAAAGTTTGTCTACAACTATAAGTAGTTTTAATTTAGCTGGCTTATATTTAAAGTCATCTATTGCTTGTTCTTCAAACTCTGTCTGTTTTATTCCATTAAGCATTCTTTCATATATCTTTTTTTTATATTCATCTTCACCATTTTGTGTTAAATCACTCGTTGAGGTTCTTACTGTAGAACTTGTAGGTTCAAATGATGTAACAATCGCACATTTTGCGAAACCGTAATTATTAAAAATTTCCCAATATCTGCATGCTTCATAAATACTTCCTGCGACCAATATGGCAGTACCACGATCATTTTTCAATCTTGCCCTTAGACTCATATCGAAAATTATATCTCCAACAATTCGTTCCAATCTTTGTTTGGAACTATAAAGTTTATTTATCGTTGTCCAGCTTTGTTTCAAAACAGACTTTGCTCTGTCAGTTAACCCTAGAGTTTTAGAGTCAAACCATAAATCCACCTTATCATTTGAAGACAATTCTTGATTGACATCCCTTGCTTCATAGCGTAAGTCTAGTATGACTCCATCATCTACACCTTCGTCAAACTTATATGTATGAATATATGGTCCAAATACTTCCAAACTTGTGGTTTTATCTTTTTTTAATAAAGGAGTTCCTGTAAACCCGATTAAAATGGCTTCTGGCATAATAGTCCTTACAGCTTCGTGTAGTTTCCCTGAATTTGTACGATGGCATTCATCAATAAAAGCAACAATATTTCCTTTGGCTTGAAAATCTTTTGGTAGATCTCTAACTAATTCTTTAAGATATAAATCTATGTCAGATTCTTTGGTGGCATTATGACCGTACTTATGAATTAGCGAACTAATAATAGAGTCTTCATTTTTATTTAGTATATCACGCAAGTGAGATCCACTTTTCGCTCTCTTGACTTTTTCATTTACATCAAAGAACAAACTTTCTATTTGATCATCTAATTCTTCTCTATCTGTGATAACGACTACTCTACTATCTTCAATATTTTCAATAATCCATTTCGCTAGCCATACCATTATCAATGACTTACCTGAACCCTGAGTGTTCCAGATAATACCACCTTTTTTTGAAATAATACTCTCTTGAGCTGATATATTTGCGAAAAATTGATTATGTCTTGCAACTTTTTTAATACCTGCATCAAAAATAATGAAATCATGAATAAACATCAAAAGCCTTTTTTTATGACAAAGTGAAACTATTCCATCACGTAATCTATTTTCTTCTTTAGATTTTAAATTATGAATCTCTAGTGAAAGATGATCTGTTGCCTTTTCATCTTCTTTCCATGTTAAAAAATATTTTTCTGAAGTCTCAATTGTTCCATATTTTAATCCTTCTGATTCGTTTCCGGCAAAAATTAATTGAATTGTATTGAAGAATGTTTGTATATACTCTTTTTTTTGATTAGTAAGATTCTGCCTAATTCCTTCCCCTATACTAACACTTGAACGTTTTAATTCAAAAATAGCTAATGCAATACCATTAACATATATGACTAAATCTGGTCGTTTTTTTTCAATTTGGTTAAAGCATAAGACACTTACTTCTTCAGCAACATAAAAATCATTGTTTTCTGGATTTACCCAATCAATGTAATGTACAGTGTTTCTACTTTTATCTTTTCCTTTAACCCCTTGCAAGCCATATCTTAAGAGTGAATATATATCTTGATTGTTATTATATAGAGAATTTACTTGGTTTTTAGATTTTATCACTATCTCATTTAATGCTATATCAACTTGATGCTTAATATATCCTTTACGTAAAAGATATTTTCTTAACAAGTCTTCTTTAATAGCTGTATTGTTTTGCTCCTCTAAATTTCCGAGGTAAGTATAGCCTAATCCGCCATTTTCTTCTTTTTCCGTTAACCATCGAAGAACCTTATTTTGTAAATGTCTTTCCAGAATAACTGCCATAGATTTGATCTCCTTTATTATTTCAGTCGTATACTTCCTATCAACACCTGGTCTAAAACACCATCTTTAATTTTTACTAACTTATCTTTTTCTTTCATCAGCAATTCAATCTCCTCATCAATTAATGTCAAAGATGCAGAAATCTCTATTTGTTCATTTAACTCTGTAGGAATAGTAATAACTATTTTTTTCAGAATACTCTTATTAAGTCCACCACGACCACCATCGCCAGAAGACAGTTCTCTTAGTTCAGCATACTTACTTTCCATCAAATAATATAAAAATTTAGAATCTATATTTTCTAATGAAACTAAAGCAGCTAATGATTGATTGATTGCCATAGGAATAGTCAAATAGGCAGCAGATCCTCTTGTTTTACCTTGACCGGCTAATGCAATTAGAACTGAATTTGCAGGGACAATTTGAGCAGATGAATTTTGAAGACCAAAATTAGTAATGTATTTACTTGGTGTTGTTACATTTTTTTGATGAATCTCTGTTGAAGACAACCAGGGAATATCTCCTCCCCAAAAATCATCTATCAAAGTTGACGGAGTACCACCAGTAATAATTTGCTTGGTAATATCGGCTAATGTCGTCTCAACCCATTTATTTTGAAAATTCAAAATTCTTGTTTTTCCACTTAGAAGCTCAGAAAGAACTCCTTCTCTGATTTGTGTCTTCTTTTCAATAATATTTGTTAAATTCTCAATGTGATTATCAATTTCGATAAGTACTGAAACTATTTCAGATTGCTCTGATAAAGGGGGAATTGTTAGTTCTATCTTGGAAAAATATCGCTTAGACAGATTATATCTTGTTGATCCTTGCGTTGCGAAAACTACTGACTCCCTCCCATATTTGCTATTAAATAAGTAAGATGCATAAAGGGGAAGAATTTCATCTTTGTTAAACAATCTGAACCCAAAGCAAAAACTGTTCAAATAGACATTTTTTGCATCAATCGTAACTGCTGCACACATGCCTACTTCTTCAGGGGTCTCAGATGATGTATTAAAAAGTAAATCATTCAATTTAACTTCATTTTGAGTTTCAAAACCATCTATTCTTACCTTTTCTAGAATACCAAAATCAACTATATTATTCTTGAGCACATTTAAAAAAGTTATATAATAAGCATTCCCTTTGCCAAAGTCCTCAGCTTTCTTACCCGATAGGCCAGAGTAAAAATACCCCAAATCAGAAATTTTTATTTTATGCCATTCCTTAGGATAGGTTATCATTTTTGAATCCCATCCTTTCTAAAACCTTTTTAACTCTTGCTCTCGATGTGTCACTCAGACTTTCTAATTCACTCATGGTATTCACGTAACGATTGTTTATCAACTTTATCGTTGTTGAAATCTCATTAAGCCGTGATTCTATGGCAATTTTTACATCATTTTTTAGTTTACTCATCCACTTTTTTTCGAAAATCAAGTGTTTTATCTCATCAACAGTAATTGAATTATACTTTTCTAAAACTAAAACATCAAGATTATCACGATATTCTTTTGCTAGTTTATCTAATCTTTCTTTTTCGTTTAATTTTGATTGATAATTTAACAATGCGGTGTACTCATCTAAATAGGATTCTGGAATAGGAGCATTACTTATAGCCATTTTTAGTGCATTTTTCAACTTAGTTATCCCAAAAGTGTTGTTTTTGTTTTTAATATCAAAATTTAGAAGATCAGGATTATAGTTTATTACTTGATCCATCTCTTTTATTCTTCCTAATTCAAATAATTCTATCAGTTTAGTAATATCAATCGTTAAGCTAGAAAACTTCTTACTCTCCAACTCTTTTAATCTCTTCGATAAGTTTGCTTTAGGGATTGCATCATTTTTTTCATTTAACACATTGATGAGTAATCCTTCATCACCAGATTCCTCATCAATCAATTCTTTAAGTTGTTCTTCTAATACAAATACATTCTCTATTAATTTATTAAGTTCCATCATATCTTCATAAAAATATTCTTTTTCAATTATCGATTTTGGAATAACAGTTCCTTCGAAAGATTTCACCTTTGTTTTATCATCTGTTTGTGTAACTTCTCCATACTCATCTTTAGATTTTCTTTGAACATACTCAAAATCAACATTTCGCCCAACTTCAAAACCAAATTCTTTTAGAATATATAAATCATCTTGTAATTTTTCATTCCAATAGTTTAACAGATAATCATAGACTTCATAGTTATCAATAATTTTAGAGTTTTTAAACTCCTCTAATACTTCAGTTCCCAAATATCTTATTAAATTTTTGGGATCAAATTTTCCAGTCACACTCAATATTTGATTTTTTATCTTATTCATCCAGTTATCAAAAAATAAAACAGACTCTTTATTAACTTGATTTATTACTAGATCATCATTTAAAATCATTTCTTCAACTACTTCCGGTTGTATAGTAAGTTGATAAGTATTTTGATTACCACTATATAATTTGAAGATTTTAGATTTCAGGCTAGGAGAAATATCCCACAATTTTTCAAGTGAATCCACATCATGTTCTGGGATACCACCTTTTAAATGAGAGGATATATTTTGAGGTAACTTATCATCTATCTTTGCAATGTATCTTGGTACATTCAGGTTACCTTCATTACTTTTTAATATGTCTTGATATTGTATGAATTTTGAATATCCATACAATTCTAAACTATTATTATATGTTTGAACTATTTTCTCTATATCTTGCTCACGAAGTCTATTTTTATTTCCATCTTTCTTAAAACCTTTACTTGCATCAATCATGAAAATACCTTCGCGTTTTTCAGCATCTTCTTTATCAATTATGATTATACTTGCAGGTATTCCAGTTCCATAAAATAGGTTTGCTGGAAGACTAACAATTCCCTTAACATATTTTTTTGTTAGAATTTTTCTTCTGATTAATTCTTCTGAATTTCCTCGAAATAAAACACCGTGGGGTAAAATAATTCCAGCTTTGCCTTTACTATCTAATGCTTTTAGGACATGTAGGAACCAAGCATAATCTCCATTCTTTTCTGGTGGTATTCCAAAACCATCAAATCTTCTAAATTTATCATCATTAGCCTTTATACCATTTGTCCAATCCTTATCAGAAAAAGGTGGATTCATTACTATAAAGTCGAACTTTTTCAGTCCGCCAAATTCATCAATATAAGCAGGATTTGCTAAGGTATTTCCACTTTTAATTTCACCGGTCCCCTTATTGTGCAAAATAAAATTCATTTTTGCTAAACCAGCTGTATCAGGATATTTTTCTTGACCAAAAATCGTAATAATTGAATCTCCATTTTTATCTATTGGAGCTTCATCTGCTGCTCTAATTAAGAGTGATCCGCTACCTGCAGCTGGATCATGAATTGTCCATTTTTTTCCTTTTTCTTCTTTTATATTAGATATACCTATTAATCTTGCAATAACTCTAGATACTTCGCTTGGAGTATAAAATTGTCCTTTGCTTTTACCAGATTCTTGTGCGAACTTCATCATTAGATATTCGTAAGCATCTCCAATTATATCATCACCATTGGCTTTATTGTTTTTGAAATCAATAGCTGGATTTTGAAAAATGGATATCAAACCAGAAACTCTATCAACTAATTCTTTTCCATATCCTAACTCATCTGGATTATTGAAACTAACTTCTGGCAAAGATCCTTGAAGCTTGTTATCTTCCAAAAATTTTTGAAGTATTTTATCAACACGCTCTCCAACATCACTCTTTCCTTTTGATGCGATTAAATCGTCAAACGATGCTCCTTCACTAATAGTGAACTCAGAAAAACGTTTTCCTTTGTACTTGTCAGATACATATTTAAAGAATAGTAGTACTAAAACATAATCTTTGTATCTTGAAGGTTCGACACCACCTCTTAGTTTGTTGCAGGCTTCCCATAATAATGAATATAACTCTGATTTTTTAACTGCCATTAGATTTACCTCTTCCTTTTTACAAATATCAATAGTATTAGTCTAACTTCATGCCTGATTTAATAAAAATCGTATAGAGAACTTTTTTGATTTTTATTGAAGGAGAAAACTTTCCGGTTTCCCATCTCGTAATTGAAGTTTTAGAAACGCCCAAAATTTTTGCAAATTCATCTTGTGTTAAAAAATTTCGTTCACGATACTCTTTTATTTTATCTGCATAGTCAATCATAATAACTCTCCTATTTTCATTTAGTAAATAATGACATTATTTTACCATAAAAGTGACATTTTGTCGATTTAATATCTACATGTTTTTTATCGTGTAAATGGTTGAGTAATCGTGTAAGTAGTTAGGTAATCGTGTAAATGGTTGAACGTTGAAATTAATCAAGCTCTGAAAAAGTTCTATTTTGAGCATATGCATGACTCTGGGAAAATTGAAGATAGGGAGGAAATCCCCTTTTTTCATAAAAAAAGGCCTGATACGAATTGTATCAAACCTATGCATTCAATATGGCGGAAGAAAGGGGATTTGAACCCCTGCGACGTGATTAACGTCCTACTGGTTTTCGAGGCCAGACCCTTCAGCCGGACTTGGGTATTCTTCCATAACTTTTGGTGGAGATAAGGGGGCTCGAACCCCTGACCTCTTGAATGCCATTCAAGCGCTCTCCCAGCTGAGCTATACCCCCACTTTGAAACACGTTTATAATAAAACGTTCTTTTTTATTGTATACCAAAGTTTCATGTTTGACAATAGATTTCGTCTAATTTTATGTTAACTAAGCTAATTCGTATCGATAAATATGTACTTCTTTATACCATCTTCATACATCTCACTAAACGGCTCAACAGCCTTAAGCCCTAGGTAGTTACCGCCTACGCGATCAAGTATTTTTTGTAAGGCTTTGTTCGATTTTTCACAAGTAATTCGATTTTATTTTGCTAGACTAAACATCAATAAACGAGCATCGTATGAAAAATGATTTTCCTGGTATACTTTGTCAATTTCATAGCCAATGTTACCACATATGAAGGTTTTTCTTTTATGTCCGATTCTTAAATCACACCGACCTATGACTTATTCACTAGGAAGCATGATGAAAAACTTTCAGGCATCCACCCACTCTTTGGATTCCTCTTTTTTCGCTAAAAGAAACGACGTTAAGTTTGATTCGCTCATTTGTTAACCATGTGACTTTTTGTTCCATTCTCTAGAAAATAAAATAGTCTTATTGTGCATAAAACTATTTCAGTACGATTAGTTGTATTTCTTTTTTACTCGAATACTTTGGATTCGATTGCCTCTAAGTGATTCCACACTTAACACGTGTGTGTGGGTGTCGATAACTGCTTTATCTTCTTTTCTAGGTATGTAGCCTAATTGCTCGATGAAGTAGCCTGCTAAGGTATCATAATCCTCGGAATCAAGTGATGTCTCAAATAGATGATTAAACGTCTCTAAACTCATTAAACCTTTAACAACCACTGTGTTTGAGTCAATCGTATGGTAATGCTTGGTCGTTTCATCGTATTCATCATCGATTTCACCAACGATTTCTTCAATTAAATCTTCGAGTGTCACAAGACCAGAAACACCACCAAATTCATCAATAATAATGGCTAACAGTTGTTTTGACTCTTTGAATTGTAGTAACAAATCATCGACCCTGGTTGATTCTAAGATAAAAAGTGGGTCTCTTTTTAGTTCCATTAAGGTGATTTCACCTTTTTTTAATTTATCTAGATTTAATAGTACGTCTTTTATTGTAACAACCCCGCGTAGGTTGTCTTTTTCATTTTCATAAAGCGGAATTCTCGAATAGGATTGATCGATGATCTTATCAAGTGCTTCTTTGATTGGTTCATTAATATCGATCATAAACGCATCTACTCTTGGAACCATTATCTCGGTAACTGCTTTTGAATCAAGGGATAACACACCACGCATCATGTTAAATTCATCGGCGTCAATCACACCATCGTTTCGGCTATTTTTGATTAAAGCCTTCATTTCTGCTCTTGTAATCTTTTCTTCTTTTTGTTCAAATTTGATGGGTGTGATTCGTTTTACTAACCCGGTCGAAACGGTTAATAACCAAATAAACGGTTTGAAAATATTTTTCAATAACGTGATACTTGAGGCTGACATTAATGCGTATCTTTCTGGTATTTGAAGTGCCAGCTGTTTTGGGTATAACTCACCAAGGACCAAGGTGACGTAGGATAAAATCAAAGTCACGATGATTGTCGCAACCACATCGCCACCGGGAATGGCATTTAGATATGGCGATAAACGGTAAACGAACGCTTGTGAGGCAGCTGCAGAGTTAAAGAAACCTGCAAATGTAATCCCTACTTGAATTGCGGATAAAAATGCATCCGAATTATCTAATAAATCTAGTACCTTAATGGCTTTTTTATTTCCATCTTCGGCTAGACTTTTGATTTTATTTGGATTAAGTGAAACAAATGCCATTTCTGCACCTGCTAAAAACGCATTAATGACTGTCAAAATCACAATCATAATTAATGAAACTACTAAGTTTTGACTGCTAGGGTCATCCATTTTTTTATTATTTTCTCCTTTAGTTGAATATTTTGATACCATTATAACAAATCCTTTTGAGACATTCAATGTCTTAAAAATTGCGATCACCTCTGTTTAGAGCGCTGATTTACCACTTATAGTCGATTCATTATATATAACTTATGATATTTAAATAATACGAGTATTACTGTTTAAGGTAATGTTTAAATCGCTTGATTGCCTCAATAAACACGTCATCTTCGACACTTATGGATTGTGTTTCTTGAACGTAATTTAATATTTTTAATTCGTCATTTAAGCGGTGCTTAGCAAACTCAATTCGACCAATAAACTGGTCTTTATAAAGAACAGGCAGGACATAATACCCGTATAGGCGTTTGTTCTTAGGTGTATAGACTTCCCAGCGGTATTTAAAGTCAAAGAGCATTTCAATAAAATCCCTATCCCAAATTAGATTGTCCAGAGGTGCGATAAATGCGATTTTATCGACGATTTGATTGGTTAACTGTGTTGCCTCTTTAGGCACATAAAAACGATCACTCAGTCCTTCAATTTCAATTTCTTCAATCAAACCATCTGACACTAATTGGATTAAATACTCGCTTCTAATGTGTTTATCACTGATATAAGGACCGCTTAAGTGAACACCATTTTTATCTCTGCAAATACCAAGTGATTTAATACGTCTTAATAAATAATATTTAATAAATTCAGCCCTGGTTTTAAATGGTGATTTTTGGTCAGAGTTGTCGATTAAGTTCTCAATTAAGTCATATTGTTTTAATGAATTTTTCTTGTTTCTAACGCCGATATCGCCTCTAAAAAATAAATAATCTAGTGTTGCACTTGATGTCTTTGTTTGTCCCCATCCACTTTTTGATCTACCACCTAATTTGATTTCACTGGCATATTTCGGTTTTTCTTTTAAGCTGTTTTTAACCTCATCAATGTAATCAAGCGCTTCTGTTTGATTTCTGTATACTAGGGTATTATAATGCATCTCTGCCGTGTGCTTCCTGACCTCTTCTAGTAAAGGAAAATCTTTAGTTAAATAAATCGACATCATTTTATCAAACCCATCAATTAACGCTCGCTTTTCATAAAGTAGCTTCTTTAAATCATCTTTTTTGTAGTCATTCACCCTACTTTGCATGACAAGACAGGTGTTTATACCGACCACATTTAGAGTGTCGTATTGAATTGATTGTAGTCGTTTTATAACATCAAGTATGCCTCTTTCACCCTCAAGCAAGTCCGAGGTATTAATCATATGGTAGCGAACTAATACATTTCTCGCCTCATTTTTTGTCCATGTTTTTTTCACTTAGTCACCTGATTACTTATCTTTCTTTGTCTATTTTGATGCGTTAGCTTACTCATGTGCCTCCATTGTTTGATTTAGTTCTAAGCCTAATCTATGGGCAAATATTTCATTTTTCAATCTAAAACCAGCAAAGAAGTTTGACTCAATCGACCTTAATCTAGTCAATAACTACTTCTTTATCTTAAACCCTTTTTGGATCAAGTAATCACAGAACGCTTGTGACGCAAAAAGAACGTTGATCCGTTTTCTACGGTCAACCCCTTCTTTTAAGAACAAGGTGATTCTTGCGCTTCTTAAGGTTCTTGTGTATTTAATTGAACTCTGAAATAGTAGTAACGAATACGTTTGATTGATGAAAAAACTTTTAAACTTCATTGTTTTTTGATCCACATAGACTCGGTACGTGATCAAATGCACAAACAATATTAATAATATACATAGCCCAATCAAAATCAAAATAACTTCAACTTGATAATATTTCTTTTCAATCATCTGATAAAAAATCACAACAGATAAAACGAATAAAATCAAAGACATGACGTAAAGCAGACTTCTTCCAAAGCGGTCATACTCAAAATGCTTGAATACGTAATTTCTATGACTAGGATTTTTCAATTAAATCACCTCTAATTCAGAACACTATTTTTTTATATTACAACTAAATACCCAATATTTTATTTCTTAATGCTTGGTATTCTTCGTTTGTAATTAGGGCTTGATCGAACAAGCGCTTGGCTTCTTTTAATTGTTCTTCTAATGAAAGTTGGTTGGTTGTCCCTAATTCATTTATTGCCGTTTTAATTGATGGTGTGACAGCTTTCATCATCACATCCGTTGTTTTTGAAACCGATTCATTCAAATCGTCTTTTGCATGATCTACGGTTTCTGTTTGTACTTTTGCAGAAAGGCGGGTAAGTTGTGGTGAAAAACCCATAACCAAGATTGGAAAAGAAAAAAACACACAGAGGACACCAGGGATCAATAACCGTTTGTTTGGTTGATTACTAAACGGGCCAAACGAGTCACTATATATTGTTGTCGATAAGACAATGAGTGTTAGACCAAGTACCGCCAGTGTCACACCCCATAATTTTAACTTCGTAGTTGTTTTCATTTCTTATACCTCTTTCTTTAGATAAATAATTTCTGTGATACCATTATATGTAATTACTTGTTTAAGTGATAATTTAGTTTGACCTTCTGTGGGTAAAAAAAGTTTAATTCCATTACCTAAAATAACCGGAATAATTGCAATTCGAAACTCATCAATGACACCGAGGTCGTAACAATATTTTACTGTTTCTGCCCCACCACATAAAAAAATGTCTTTACCCTCTTGTGTCTTTAGGCAATTAAAAAAATCAATTGAAGGCGTATTAATGAATTTTATATTTGATACATCAGCAAGATTTTTATGCGTTAAAACATACGTGAGTTGTTTCTCATATGGCCAAACGTTTGGTGATAGTTCAGTTTGAACTTGATGATACGTGCGATACCCCATGATAATGGTATCGATTTTCTCTATAAACGATGGATAAGTCCCTGTATCGTTAGGCGTACTACCATCGCCTTCTAAAAACGACACCCCATAATTAGCATCCGCAAGATAGCCATCCAAACTCATGCTAATGTATAAGATTAGTTTTCTCAAAAATAACACCCTCTTAATCCTATTTTTTTAAGACGACAAATAAATCAAAAGAAATGATTGATATCATCATGATCAAAACAGATAATTGAACAATCGGGTAAGTTTGATCAAGATTTTCTTTTCTAAAATGCCTTAGTAGAATACCCAAATATGCCCACAAAATAACAAAGGAAAACACGTATTCTTTTTCTCTATAGGTCCACAAAAATGTGATTATTCCACCTATAAAAATCATCAGAATCGTTAAACCAACCGCGACATTGCCTAGATTAGGTACGCCTATTTTAACCAAATATATTGTGATATTAGCAATTAGTGCCACACTAATCCATCCCAAATACAGTGAAATAACTGAACGCACAAAAATCATGTCTTTATCAATTATTTTAAACGTCACAATCAAAGTTATTAAAAAACCAACCATAACAACCGTTGATAATGCGATTCGGTCATAGTGCCATAAAAACAGCCAACACATATTTAAAATCGCAATTAATGAAAATAGCAAATTAGTATTAACAAACAATCGTTTGCTTGTTATCTCATCCAACTGCTTTAACTGAGCACCTTGATAAAGGATGAAAACAAACAATCCAAGATAAATCAATCCCCATATTGCGAACGTCACGCCAGCTGGTTGAAATAAATTGGGATATTTATAAGAAACATCACCAGTTGTTATGCCATTTAAAAGCATTTGATTTGCAAGACCATTAACAAAAATCATTAAAACATAGGTTAAGATTAAAAACACAAATGATGCCAAAACCATCCGAATCACTCCCTTATTACACCTATTATAAATACATTTAAAGATGATCATTCGTTCTAAATGAAACCATCAATCCATTCAATTTATTAGCAAAAAGAATCGTCTACAAAACTAATCATGCTGCTGGATTTTCAATAAGCATTTAATCAATCACTACATCAACGCTTTGTTTTAATAATTCTGCTGCTTCAATCGATATACCTTCAGGTGTGTACTTTGATTCTACTGCCTGATTTCCAGTAATCGTTTTATAATGTACTAAGGCAGATAGGTAAGCCCCATACAAACTCGGATGATTCAAGTCATTATAAAGATTGATTTCTTTATGGTTCAAAAAGACATACATGAACACATCACCTACCCTTGAAATCATTGAATCAAACGCCTCAGAAACGTCCAAGTAACCATTTGAAATCACTTCATGCATCGCAACTCTTTGATCGATATTCGTATAATTGTACGCCCATGTTTGGTATAACACCATTTTTGCTCCATTGGTATGAATTAGGTTATTGTATTTTTGAACAGAATTATAGAAACGATTATAGTCCGTGAGCAATCCGTCACTTTTTTCTTGTAAAATTACATGCGTATAATTGAACTCAGTTAATCGTTTTTCTACAATATCCTCGTGTTGGTCTAAGTATTGATAACTCGTGCTATAGCTAATATAAACAATACTACCATCTTTTATCATCATGTTTTTAACCATATCGGGTATATCGTACGTGTATTTTGTTAAGCTATTACCAACAAACAATAAATCATAAACATCGGAATTTTCTTTATATAAAACATCGACTTCTAACTTGGTTTGAATGTTCCAATCGTCTTCTAAATAAAGAAAGATGTTTGATTTTCCTGCCCTGATGAAGGTGATTGTTTTTTCTTTTTCATCAATTTGTACGTTCGGATCAGACTTTTGAAACTGCACTTGCTTATTCATGCTATCGGCTGGATCGTAATGCACCTCATATGAATAGGTAACCCCAGCGTATATGACCCCATCCGATTTCAACTCTAATTGGATTTTATCGACAAAAACAACTGGTGTTACTTGAATAATTACCTCTATTTTTTTGCCGGTTGAGGCCTTAACCGTAATAATTGCTTCTCCCACGCTAACACCAGTGATTAGGCCGTTTGTACTAACACTAACAATCGTATCATCACTTGATTCGTAGAGAAATATCTCATCACCCTTTGAATCTACAATATTAATTTGCTTACTTTCGTTTACGAAAATCGTATCATCGATTTCAATACAAAAGCCTACCTCGTCCGTTGACTTACATCCAAAAAATAAAAAGACTGAAATTAAAAGTAACAACAAACTCATTAATTTTCTCATATACTATCTCCTGATCCATAATAATTCACACCACTTATTTCTAATGACTCAGAGTTGTCATTAATGTCAAGTTAAAACTGCTATAAAATCGACTAATCCAAAAATTTTTGTAATGAAATCATCAAAAATTTATGAACTTTAATGTTTAATTAAATTATACCACTTATAAACAATAATACAATTATGAGTTTTGTGTCTCAAAACTATTCTATATGAGAAATTGGGCTTGCTTACTTGAAAATATTTTCGATGGATGACAAAAAAATACGTGCAATGACTAGTGTAACATCAGCCACTGCACTAATAAAGCTCTACTTACAATGATAAAAAAACTCAAAAATATGAGTTTTTATTCGTATACTAAGACTAGGAGTTATTCTCTTAGTCTTTTATTTTTATATAATTGGTAGTAAAATGAGGGCGAAGGCGTAGTTAAACAATTTGAACTTCGAGTTCGTAAAAACTAGTATACCTTTGAG
>Ga0265295_1002071_pt1 | contig 33114 bp, 30 predicted proteins | sample Munlansysbiofilm_FD_192503 | JGI IMG/M metagenome (GOLD analysis project Ga0265295, IMG submission 192503) | Leachate microbial communities from a municipal landfill in Southern Ontario, Canada - Methane capture system biofilm | ecosystem: Engineered > Solid waste > Landfill > Unclassified ... | reverse complement strand
CCGAGGATCTGAAGCCCCATGGGCAGCCCCTTTGACGACAGGGCCGATGGAACCGACAGACCGGGGATACCTGCCATGTTGGCAGAGAGGGTGAAGGTGTCCTCCAGATACATGGTCACGGGATCGGCGACCTTTTCACCAATTTTAAATGCGGGCGTGGGTGCAACAGGCGATACAACAATGTCGCATAGCTCAAAGGCCCTTGCAAAATCGGCCATTATCAACGACCTCACCCGGGAGGCCCGGCCGTAATATTCGTCGTAGTAACCTGCGGAAAGGGCATAGCTCCCCATTATGATCCTGCGTTTCACCTCAAGGCCGAACCCGCTGGAACGGCTCTTCCGGTACATCTCCAGGAGATCCTCACAACCCTCTGCCCTGAACCCGTACCTTACCCCGTCAAACCGGGCAAGGTTGGCGCTTGCCTCGGAGGAGGCCAGCACATAGTAGGCGGCAACGGCAAAATCGGTCTGGGCAAGGGAAACCTCCCTGAACTTAACGCCTAACCCCTCCAGGACCTTGCAGGCCCCTTTAAAGGCCTGTTCAACCTCGGGATCAAGGCCCCTCATCCCGATATACTCCCTAGGAATTCCGGCCGTCATGCCGGCAAGGCCCCTGTCGTTGAACTCGGAACAGGCCCTGGTAAAATCCAGGCGGCCGGTGGAGGGGTTAACGGCGGTGTCCATGGATGGGTCCATGACAGCCGAGGTGGAGTCCTTTGGATCATGACCTGCGATGACGTTCATCACCAGGGCCGCGTCCTTCACCGTACGGGTGATGGGCCCGATCTGATCCAGGGAAGAGGCATAGGCAACGAGACCAAACCTTGACACCCTGCCATAGCTTGGTTTAAACCCCACGACACCGCAGTGGGAGGCGGGCTGGCGGATCGAGCCGCCTGTGTCGGTCCCGAGGGACGCCATGCACATGCCCCCTGCAACGGCTGCGGCAGACCCTCCGCTGGATCCGCCGGGCACACATTCAAGATCCCAGGGGTTCCGGGTGACATGGAAGGCTGAATTCTCCGTTGACGAACCCATGCCGAACTCATCCATGTTGGTCTTGCCCATAATCACGGCCCCAGCCTGTTTCAAAAGGGCAACGGCAGTGGCATCGTAGGCGGGAACGAAGTTTTCCAGAATCCTTGAGGCACAGGTGGTCCTGAGCCCCCTGGTGCACACGAGGTCTTTCAGGGAGACAGGTATGCCGAGGAGGGGAGGAGCATCCTCATTTCCGGCGAGGCGCCTATCGGCCGCCGCCGCAGCCTCGAGGGCGCCATCCGTGTCAACGGTGATAAAGGCACCCACCTTTTGGTCATGGACACCTATTCTGTCAAGCATGCATCGGGTAAGTTCCGTTGAGGAGATCTGACCGGAGCTGAGCAGATCCTTTGCCCGGTCAAGGGTCAGTTCGTGTAAATCCATTGTATTGCTCCTCTATTTATTGCAAATTTCTCTACTCCTGATTCCTTTCAACAATCCTCGGGACCAGGTAAAAATCATCGATTCGTTCCGGGGCATTGGCCAGGGTGACCGATGGCCCGGGAGAAGGTTTAACTTCATCCTGCCTGAAAATGTTTACCCCCAGGGCCGCACCAGCTGCAAGGGGTACACCCTCCACATCGGCCTCTTTTAACACATCAATATAGTCAAGAATATCGTTCACCTGAACGGCAAGGCTCTCAAGCCCAGATTCATCCACGGCCATACGGGCCAGAAGGGCCAGGTGCTCCACATCCTTACTTGAAATCCTCATCATCACTCCTCCTTGTTGAGTATTATCCCCTTGATCCCGAGCCCGGCAAGCACTCCCAGCCTTTTTTGCGCTGACTCCATATCCTTGAACGAACCGGTTCTAACCCTGTGCCAGACATCATTGCCCACCCGGCCCATGGTTCTGTAGGAGGTGATACCCCTTGTCTTGAGCCTTTCGATCTCACCCACGGCGTCGGCAAGGTTCCTGTATGCGGCGACCTGGATGGTATATTCACCGTTTTCGACATCTGGTTCCAGGATCTTCTTCTCCTTTTTTACAACGCTCCTTTCCACATAAGGCAAGGGATCGGGCGAGGCTTCAGGGGAAATATCCGGCGGGAGATCATCCCTGCTCCGGGCTGCCACGGATTTTGACTTAAGGGTCAGCCCCTTGAGACTTTTTTTCAGGAGAGGGGGGCCTTTATCCTCCCCCCCATGGATATCTGCCGTTACGGGAAGAATCTCCCCCTGACTCACCCCTTCTCCCTGGGTAAGGTTTTTCGCCTGGCTCAGACTTTCCTCCTGGGCCTTTACCGTTGTTGAGAGCATGGGGCTTTTGAGCACCTCATAGAAATCGAGCACCGGCCGTTCAAAAGTTTTTTCCTCCCCTTCAGAATCATGGGCAAGCTTTGCCAGGCTCGCCTGGAAGCTCCTGGTGTCAAAGGAGACAGGGGCGGTTCCCCGCCCCACGAGAATCCCCAGGAAAAACATCCAGCCGCACACACAAAACCCAAGGACAAGGGCAATAAGAGCCCTTGAAAATCGTGACTTTCCATCCAAGTTGATTGATTCCTACATTCTTTCAGGCGCAGACACGCCCAGGAGTCGCAACCCGTTCCGGATTACCGTTTTTACGGCAAAGACAAGGGCCAGCCTACCCCTTGAGAGCTCCCGGTCCGGGGTGATCACCTTGTGGCGGTTGTAGTAGCCATGGAAGGCTGCGGCAAGCTCCATGAGATAGGTAAAAATAACATGGGGGTGGAGGGCAGCGGCGCTCTTTTCAACGACCTCGGGAAAGGCCGTTAGGATTTTGAAGAGCTTTATCTCTTCAGGCTCTTGAAGCACACTGGGGTCCCCTACCCAGGGAGTTTCGAAATCTTCGAGCACCTTTTCGGCAAAGGCCTTGTTGAGAATCCCGGCTATCCTTGCATGGACATATTGAACATAGTAAACAGGATTCTCACTGGTCTTCTGCTTTGCCACCTCAAGGTCAAATTCAAGGCCGCTGTCATAACTTCGACTCAGGAAGAGAAACCTTGCCGCATCCTTTCCAACCTCGTCCACGATCTCCTTCAGGGTCACGAACTCGCCGGACCGGCTTGACATGGCAACCGGCTGGCCGTTGCGCAGGAGATTTACAAGCTGGACCAGGATCACGTCAAACTGATCGCTCTTTCTCCCCGAAGCGTCGATGGCCGCATTGATCCGGTTGATGTAGCCGTGGTGATCTGCCCCCCACACATCGATGACCCGGTCAAACCCACGGTCAAATTTTTCCATGTGATAGGCGATGTCCGAGGCAAAGTAGGTGGTGATGCCGTTGCTTCGAACAACCACCCTGTCCTTTTCATCCCCATACTCCTGGGTTTTAAACCAGAGGGCGCCTTCGTGCTCATAGATGATGCCCCTTGCCTTGAACTCCTCGATGGTCCTTTCCACGCTACCGGAGTCGTAAAGGCTCTGCTCGCTGAACCACCGGTCATACTGGACACCGAAACCTGCAAGATCATCCCTTATACCCGAAAGAATGATCCCGGCCGCAAACCTGGCACAGAAGGAAACAGCCTCGGCCTCCTCCTCTTTTCCCAAGATTTTTTCCAAAAGTCTTTCCGAGGCATCCCGGCCCATCTCTGCGTCGAGTCGGCCCGCAATATCACGGATGTACTCTCCCTGGTAGCAATCCTCGGGGAACTCAACCTCCCGGCCAAGCAGCTCACAGAGTCTCAGCCCTACGGATCGTCCAAGGGTCTGAATCTGTCTGCCTGAATCGTTGATATAGTATTCCCTCTGAACGTCAAACCCGGCAAATGCGAGGATCCCTGCCACGGAATCGCCCACTGCAGCCCCCCTTGCATGACCCACATGGAGGGGCCCCGTGGGATTTGCACTCACGAACTCCACCTGGACTTTTTTCCCGGCACCAAAGTTGGAACTTCCAAAACGGTCATCCTGCCTGGCAATTTCATCGAGCACCGGATACCAGGCCCGGTTGGCAAGGAAGAAGTTGATAAACCCGGGGCCTGCAATCTCGGTTTTTTCTATAATCCCTCCCTGGTCCATGCACGCAATAACAGCCTCGGCAATTTTCCCTGGGGCCATCCTCTGCGTCCCAGCCGAAACCATGGCAAAATTGGTGGAAAAGTCGCCGTGGGCACCGTGGCGGGGTGCCTCAATATCCATTTCAGAGAATTGATCGGATTTCAGCAACCCCTGTTCAAAGGCTTTTTGGGCGCCATCCAGGATGATTTGTTTTATGATTGCTTTCATAGCCTGCTCTAATTCTCTTGCTCTGAATCGTTGTCAACCTTAAACCTCGGGGTATCATCATCCGAATCAATTTCCTTGATGTCATCCTCGCTCAGATCCTCATCATCCGAGGTCAAAAGCCCGTCAAGACCCACATCGTCATCATCCTCATCGTCCTCTTCATCGGGATCGGTCTCCACCCCTTCCGAATCCACAAGGCAATCCAGGGCCTCTACATCGTCATACTCCATCATGAGCTTTTCCCAGCCATCCTGGTTGATAAAATCAACAAGGGAGGTGTAGAGCCTTGAGGTAAGAAAACCCGGCGGAAAAAAGTTTTTCCGTCTCACCGTCTCCATAACAGCGTCCTGGCCCTTGTCCAAGACAGCCTTCAGCTCCTCCAGATCATACTCCTCAAAGTGCAGGGGCAAAAACGTCCCAGGATCAGACTCGGCCAGCTCAGAGATCGTTAACTTACCGCTCTTTTCATCAAATTCAAAGGCAAACTTCTGTTTCATCATTCTCTCCCATACCAGATATATAATCTTAATTACGTGCAAAAGATAAATTTTTAAAATATAGCTTGATTATGGTATCTGTCAACATTTAGATCAACTTTAAAATTTAGCAGCCCAGTCATCCCCTGGCAAATTAAAAATTATGGTGGAGAATTCCAGCAGGAAGTTAAAATATATAAATTTTGGGGTTGACCTGAAAATATCAAGGTGATATATAGCTCAGGTCATTCAGGAGGAGTGGCCGAGTGGCTGAAGGCGGCGGTCTTGAAAACCGTTGAGTGTCAAAGCTCCGTGGGTTCGAATCCTACCTCCTCCGCCAGATTAAACGGAGAAATGGCCGAGTGGCTGAAGGCGCTCGCCTGCTAAGCGAGTATGGGGTCAATAACTCCATCGAGGGTTCGAATCCCTCTTTCTCCGCCAGTATCAAGGGTTTAAGGCCCGACACGAAAAGCTGTGTCGGGCCTTTTTTCGTTCAAAATCAGCACGGGGCGGGACAAATGATGGATCAGCTCCCCAGAATTTTTTCAAGGATCACCTTGGTGATCATGTAGGTGGGCCTTATACCATCCTCCCCCATGGGGCCTGCGGCAAGGGTGTTGCCGGTCTTCAGGGGGTTGTCCGAGGCGTAATAGGCGTACATGGTCTTGGTGTCCCCTGGTATAAATCCCTTGATGATGGCGGCACTGATGGCCTTTTGATAGTGGGCACCCTCCATCTCGAGCCCCACCGCCTTCCAGTCCAGCTGGAACATCTGGAGCATATCCCGATTCTGGAGGCTTGTTCCAAAGACCGTTGCCATGGAACCCGTGTACACCGGGATATCGCCGTTAAAGTCTTCGGCTGTCAGGCCATTCTCAACTATGTAGTTGTCCGAGGTTCCCTCACACACGTGGGCCGTGGCAAGCATGATGTCACCTGTCTCCCCGGCAAGGATTCCGGCCTTGCCCATGATGGAGATGGAACCGACATTGAGGAACGAGGTTTCGCCGTTTAAAGAGACCGGCCTGAGCAGATTTTCCATCAGTTCAAACGCCTGGGCTCCAAAGGCGTAATCCATGACAAGAATAACCGGCCGCAGGTTTTCCTCCCCGGGGAGGTGGCAGCAGGCAAGATCCGGATGGAGTTCAACCTTATCCAGCAGAGACGTGTCGATCATCTGGCAATGGATGTTTGCCCCGGATCGATCGGGGATATTCAGCAGACCATGGGCCTCGGCATAGGCAACGACCTCATCCTTTTTATGCCTAAGACCGGACAAAAACCGGTAAAGCTCCCTGTTTTTTGGAGAGAGCCCTTCCCCGTTCACGGCAGCATACCCGTAAAGGAGGTTGACCACGCTGTGAAGGTTGGCGCTGACGATGTGAAGCGGCCGATTTTCAAGCCCGAGTTCAAAGAGCCGTGCCTTTAAGTCAGCGGCCCAGACCTTTCCATAACGATGGTGGCCTATGATTTTCATAAGCGACGGCGTGAAGTATACCACAAGGGTATTATCCTTTGATATGTGCTCGTTTTGAACGCGGCAGCCAAGATTGTAGATCAGAGAAAAAATACCGTTGTTGCTCTGGTACTGCTGTCGGTTTTTTTCAAGGGATTCATAGGCGTCCCGGGTTTCGTGGTAGGCCCTTCCAAGGATGATGCTCAAATTCCATATGGCAGAATCCAGGTCGCTTGGACTAAGCTCTGTGGTTCCGTTCACGACCCGCTCAAGCTCCTTCCACTCCATTCTCGTGTTTCCATAGTCGTCGAGCATCCTTCTATGAATCTTTCTTGCCTCCATGTTCAAGAAGGCCATGTGGGTGACTATATCATAGATCTCGCTGATCCCCCTTGAGACAATGAAGCACACCTCCCGGTCGCTGATCCTGTAGGAGATCCTGCGCCGCCGCAGGGGTTGAAGGACCTTAAACGGTGTCTCGTCAAACTGGTCTTCATCGGTCAGTATGATCTTGGTGGCCTGTTCTATTCCCTGGGGCAGCCGGTCGATGACATACTCAAGCCCCTTCAGCTCCACGACCCTGGGGTCGTTCATGGAACCGTAGATTTCAGGGCTTAGATCCCTTAAGCACCCCTCAAGGGACTTGCCGAGCCGTCCAGAGGGTCGATAGAACCCCCGGATGGCAAGGGCATCGGTGATGATCTTAAACTCCCGTATGGCAAGCCTTGCAAGCTGGCTCCCGCTCATTTCGCGCATGTGTCGCTCCTCATTCCCTTGAAAACATTGATAAGGCCACTGGTGGAGCCGTCGTGGGTTGTCACCTCGTCATCATCTGAAAGCTGCGGAACGATCTGGTCTGCAAGGATCTTACCGAGTTCCACCCCCCACTGATCAAAGCTGAAAATATTCCACACCACACCCTGGACAAACACCTTATGCTCATACATGGCAATGATCGCCCCCAGGGTCTCCGGCGTCAGCCGCTTGAAAAGAATGGTGTTGGATGGGCGGTTGCCCTGGAACACCCGGTGGGGCAGAAGGGTCTGTTTTTCGGCCTCGTCCATATCCCCCATCTCCTCCAGCACCTCCTCTTCCCCCCGGCCCTTCATCAGGGCCTCGGCCTGGGCAAAGCAGTTGGCAACGAGCAGGGTGTGATGCTCGCCCACCGGGTTGTTGCTAAGGGCCGGCACCAGAAAATCACAGGGAACCACCTGGGTGCCCTGGTGTAGGAGCTGGTAAAAGGCGTGCTGGCCGTTGGTTCCGGGTTCGCCCCACACAACGGGCGAGGTTCTGTAGTGGACGATCCTACCGTTTCGGTCGCAGGATTTCCCGTTGCTCTCCATGCATGCCTGCTGAAGATAAGCCGGGAACCTTTCCATGCCCTGGTCATAGGGAAGAATTGCCTCGGTGGGGAACTTGAAAAAATTCACGTACCAGATCCCGATCATGGCAAGCACCACAGGAATATTTCGTTCAAGGGGGGTATCCCTGAAATGGCAGTCCATAGCATACCCGCCCCTTAAGAGGGACTTAAAGTTGTCAAACCCGATGTAACAGGCAGTGGAGAGCCCGATGGCCGACCAAAGGGAATAACGACCTCCCACCCAGTCCCAGAACTCAAACATGTTGCTGCGGTCGATCCCAAAGGCCTGAACCCCATCCCCATTGGTCGAGATGGCGACAAAATGCCTTGCCACATGGTCGCAGCTCTTTGCCCGTTCAAGGAACCACCGTTTTGCAGTGGCCGCATTGGCCATGGTCTCCTTTGTTGTAAAGGTCTTTGAGGCGATGATAAAGAGAGTTGTGGCAGGATCTAAACCCGCCAGGGTCTGGACGATATGGGTGCCGTCCACGTTGGATACAAAATGGACGTTCAACCCCTCCCGGGCATAGGGGGCAAGGGCCGCTGCAACCATCTTGGGGCCGAGATCCGAGCCGCCGATGCCGATGTTTACAATATCCCGGATGGGGGTATTGGCATAACCCATCGGCTCTTTTTTATAGACCCTGGTTGCAAAAAGCCGCATCTGTTCAAGTACCCGGTTGATCTCCCCCATCACATCCCTTCCATCCACAAAAACAGGGGTGTTGTCAAGGTTCCTAAGGGCAACGTGGAGAACCGATCGATTCTCGGTCTCGTTAATCCTGTCACCCCTGAACATCATGGTTATGGCCTCTTCTACCCCGGTTTCCCGGGCAAGGTCCATGAGCATGGAAAGTGTCGTCCGGGTGATTCTGTTCTTGGAAAAGTCCACCAAAAGGTCGTTAAATGTGATGGAAAAATCCTTGAAGCGGTTCTTCTCCTGCTTAAAAAAATCCTTGATCTGAAGATCCCTGATCTCTTCATGATGATCCATTAGCCGTTTCCAGCTCTGTGTAGTGCAAGGATCTATTTTGTTTAACATCGGTTCTCCTCCCATAAAATTACCTGTCACATTTTTTACAGATACCACGGGGTAACAACCAAATCAACAGGGGAAATATCCCCCAACTTTCTTCATTCACCAGGGAAACGCCGGTTGCTGCCCAAAGAGCAGAAACAAAATAAGAACCGCTGACAAACCCCTTGTTTTAAACGGCTGTTGTCTGATATGAATAGCTCGACATCAACATCTTCAACAACCTGAATTAAAAGAGAACCAGCCAATGTCCCCTGAAAAGTATATATCCAAAACAATTGATCCTCAAAGCGTTTCCATGGAAAGATTCAACCAGGACCTCTTTAGCTTCATCGACAACTCCCCCACCCCCTTCCATGCCGTTAAGAGCATGGCCGAGGAGCTCAAGGCAAAGGGCTTCATCCATCTTGATGAGGCGGATGCCTGGAACCTCGAACCCGGCGGCCGCTACTGCATCACCCGGAACGAATCCTGCCTCATCGCCTTTATAATGGGTCACACGCCGCCCTGGGAGAGCGGAATAAAATCAGCAGGAGCCCACACGGACAGCCCCTGCCTCAAGGTCAAGCCCCATCCCCTGTACCGCCAGGAGAGCATGCTGCGCCTTGGCTGCGAGGTGTACGGCGGAACCCTTTTCAACACCTGGTTTGACAGGGGGCTGAACCTTGCCGGAAGGGTTACCTGCCGTACGGTTGAGAATGGAAAGGAGAAGCTTGCAAGTTTTTTGATCAACTTTGACCGACCGGTTGCCATCATTCCAAGCCTCGCCATCCACCTAGACCGGGAGGCCAACTCCAATAGGACGGTGAACCCCGAACTCCAGCTTCCTCCCATCTTTTCCCTGTACGATCAAACGGATGACCGGATGAATGGTTCTGGGGACAAGGACTCATTCACAAATATCCTCCTTGACCAGATCAGCCAGGAGCACCCGACCCGGAATCCGGTTGAGGTCAAGGCGTGGGAGCTCAGCTTTTCCGATGCCCAGCCGTGCAACCTCGGGGGAGTTGACAACGACATGATCTCAGCCCCGAGGCTCGACAACCTCCTCTCCTGCTTTGCTGCGATAAAAAGTCTTGAATCCGCCGATCCATCATCCACGGCCATGGTGATCCTCACAGACAACGAGGAGGTGGGCAGCGACACCCGGACCGGAGCCAGGGGCTCGTTCCTGGAATCTGTGCTGTCAAGGATGACCAAAACCCCCGAACGACTTGCAAGAACGGCGGCCAGATCCTTCATGATCTCCTGCGACAATGCCCACGGGGTGCACCCTGCCTTTAGGGAGAAGCATGAGGCCAACCACAGGCCCCTCCTAAACCTGGGCCCGGTTCTAAAGACCAACGCATCCCAGCGCTATACCACAAACTCCGAATCGGCTGCCGTTTTTATGGAGATCTGCAGGGGGGCCGATCTTTCTTTGCAGCAATTTGTCATGCGAAGCGACCTTGGCTGCGGCAGCACCATAGGCCCTGCCATTTCCGCAAAAACCGGAATTCGAACGGTTGATGTGGGGGCGGCTACCCTTGCCATGCATTCGGTGCGCGAAATGACCGGATCAAAGGACCCTTACATGATGTTCAAGGCCCTTAACCACTACTTCTCACTTGATGATCCACCGCTTTTATCCTTGACATAAAACCCAGGGATAGTTATATGGCTAAAGTCAGCGACAGGCAGATTGTCTGTTTTTTACGAGTCCCCAGGGGATTTCTGGAGGATCCACAGGAGCGAAACAACTAATGAGTTTTAAAACAAACATGACCAAGAGTCTTGCGAAGAACAAAAAGCAGATCCTCGACCAATGGTTTGATGCCACCATCAACAGTTACCCGCCCGAAACAGCCAGGGTGCTTGGCCGGATAAAAAACAAATTTGACAATCCAGTTGGGGCCGCCACCCACGAAAGTTTAGAGGCGGTTTTCGAAGAGATGATCAACAGGATGGACGCCAGCGCCCTTGAAGAGGCCCTTGATCCCATCATCCGCATCCGGGCCGTCCAGAGCTTCACACCGGCAAAGGCCCTGGTTTTTGTATTTGAACTAAAAGAGATCGGAAAAAAAATTCTGGCGCCTGAACTATACGAAACCTTTGACAGGCAGGTAGACAAGATCGCCCTTGCAGCCTTTAACCGGTTCATGAAGTGTCGAGAGAGCATATTCCTTTTAAAGGCGACTGAAGCCAAGCGCAGGATTCATTCAGCCTTTGAAAGGGCAGGTTTAGTAACAGAGCTAAAGGAAAAGGATCTCTTTTAGCTCAAAAGAATCTTAAACAGGCACCGGGGAGTTCGCCACCCAGGGCCTAAATAGTGAGGTGGTTAGAATATGAATCAAAAGTACATGTTACCCCTGACGAGCGTTTTTCTGCTTTTTCTGCTGGCATACGCAGGGGTTGAGGGTGCCGGAATGCAATGGTTCTTTGGAATCGTTGTACCCTATGCCGCGATCCTAGCCTTTGTAGCCGGGTTCATCTACCGGGTAATGGGCTGGGCCGCATCTGCAGTCCCGTTCCGGATACCCACAACCTGCGGTCAGCAAAAAACCCTGCCGTGGATCAAACAGAACCGCATTGACAACCCCGACACAGCCCTGGGGGTTTTTATGCGCATGGTGCTTGAGGTGTTTGCCTTCAGGTCCTTGTTCAGAAACACCAAGGCAGCATTCAACCGAAACGAGAAAAACAGGCTCACCTATTCCTGGGAGATATTTCTCTGGGTGGGTGCACTTGCCTTTCACTACGCATTCCTCGTGGTGATCCTGCGGCACCTGCGGTTTTTTCTCAATCCAGTTCCCTTTTTAGTCAAGGGCCTTGAATACCTTGACGGCATCGTACAGCTGGGGCTTCCCGGCATTTTCATCTCGGGTGTCGTGCTTCTCGCTGGGGCCCTGTTTCTCCTTGCCCGGAGGATTTTTGATGAAAAGGTGAGCTACATCTCCCTTGCGGCAGACTACTTTCCACTGTTTCTCATCATCGGCATTGCAGTAACGGGCATCTCCATGCGTTACTTCACCAAGGTGGACATCTTTGGGGTAAAGACCTTTACCATGGGCCTTGCCACCTTTCACCCGGTGATTCCAGAGGGAGTCGGCGGGCTTTTTTATGCCCATCTTTTCATGGTCAGCGTGCTCCTTGCCTACATTCCCGCAAGTAAACTCATGCACATGGCAGGCGTTTTTTTGAGCCCCACAAGGAACATGGCAAACAACACCCGAATGAAACGGCACATCAACCCCTGGAACTATGCGGTGGAAATTCATACCTATGAGCAGTATGAAGATCACTTTAGGGAAAAAATGATAGACGCTGGACTTCCAGTGGACAAGAAGGAGTAATAGATGGCTGACGAACTTAAACCTGATGAGCTATTGGACAAGGTAGACCACTCCCCTGCCCAGGGCAGCTGGATGGATTCAACTGTCCAGATCAGACCCGGAATGTACTGCTATGCTGCAAAGCCGGAAAGTCTGGAAACCCTGAGTGCCCCCAATGCAAGGCAGTGGAACCCCCTGGAGGATGACTGGAAACTGCCTGAAAACTGGCAGCAGATCATCCACAACGGCATCAAGGAACGCCTGGAACGTTTCAGGACATTCAAGATCTTCATGGACGTATGCGTCCGCTGTGGAGCCTGTGCAGACAAGTGCCATTTCTTCCTTGGCACAGGGGATCCTAAAAACATGCCGGTTCTCCGGGCCGAACTTTTAAGGTCTGTATATAGAAATGACTTTACAACGGTCGGCAAAATTCTCTCCAAGATCCCGGGGGGAGAACGCCTGGGCGGAAACCGCCCCCTGACCCTGGATGTACTGAAGGAGTGGTGGTACTACTTTTTCCAGTGCACCGAGTGCCGCAGATGCTCGGTATTCTGTCCCTACGGCATCGATACCGCCGAAATAACCATCATGGGCCGGGAACTGCTCAACCTTCTGGGGCTGAACATCGACTGGATCGCGACGCCTGTTTCCAACTGCTACCAGACCGGCAACCATCTGGGTATCCAGCCCCATGCCTTTAAGGACATGCTTGATTTCTTCACCGAAGATTTAGAGGAGATCACAGGTGTGAACGTTGCGCCCCAGTTCAACAAAAAGGGTGCTGATATCCTCTTCATCACCCCTTCAGGCGATGTGTTTGCAGATCCCGGCACCTACACCTGCCAGGGCTACATGATCCTGTTCAAGTACCTGAAGGACAAGTATAACCTGGATGTCACCTGGAGCACCTATGCCTCGGAGGGGGGAAACTTCGGGTTTTTCACAAGCCATGAGACCATGAAACGCCTCAACGCCAAGATGTATGCCGAGGCAAAGCGGCTCGGTGTAAAATGGATCCTTGGGGGCGAGTGCGGCCACATGTGGCGGGTGATCAACCAGTACATGGATACAATGAACGGCCCTGCCGATTTCCTTGAGGAGCCTGTGAACCCCATCACCGGAACCAGGTTTGAAAATGCAAAATCCACGAAGATGGTTCACATCACCGAATTCACGGCAGACCTGATCAGACACAACAAACTTGAGCTTGACAAGAGCCGCAACTCAAACCGGATCATCACCTTTCATGACTCGTGCAACCCTGCAAGGGGCATGGGGCTCCTTGAGGAGCCGCGCTACTGCATCAAGGCCTGCTGCGACAACTTCTTTGAGATGCCGGAAAACACCATCAGGGAGCAGACCTTCTGCTGCGGTTCAGGGGCTGGTCTCAATGCAGGTGAAAACATAGAGCTTCGCATGGCCGGCGCCCTTCCAAGGGCCAATGCGGTAAAATATGTCCATGAGAAATTCGATGTCAACACCCTTGCAACCATCTGCGCAATTGACAGGGCAGCCCTTTCGACCCTTTGTGAGTACTGGGTACCTGAAGTCGAAGTTGCCGGTGTGCACGAACTTATCGGCAATGCCCTGATTCTCCCTGGAGAGAAAAAGCGTACCACCGATCTACGCATGGAACCCTTACCCGGTATGGAGGATGAAGATGAGTAAAAATGCAATTATGGCAGGATTGGCGATCTTCGTCATTGCTGTCCTTTCCCCCTTCTGGTTCAACCTTGGCGGCACGGATGCAGCCCCTGAGCCGGAACTTTCAGCCAAGGCCAAGGCTGCAGAAAAATGCGTCCTCGACAAGTACGACATGCGGGCAAACCACATGAGTCTCCTGGACGAATGGCGGGACGCAGTGGTGAGAGATGCTGACAGAAAGTACCATGCTGCCAACGGCAAAGAGTTTCAGATGAGCCTTTCCACGGGGGAAGACTCCTGCCTTGGATGCCACGAGGACAAGGAAAAATTCTGTGACCGCTGCCACAATTATGCATCAGTGGATCCCTATTGCTGGGAGTGCCACACAACCCCCAAGGAGATCAACCAATGAAAAAGAGCAGAAGAAGCTTTTTGAAGGTCGCAGGTGTCTCGGCCCTGGGCATTGGTATTGCTCCGGCACTGAAGGCTGTTGAGGCAGCAACCACCGGCACCCCCGGTGCTGCCGTTCGAACCAAGGCCCCCGAGGCCCTCACGGCAAAGCGTTGGGGAATGGTCATCGACACCAATAAAATCACCGATAAAATTGCCGGAAAAATTGTAGTCGCCTGCCGCAAGTCCAACAACGTGCCAGACTTCAACCACAAACCAGATGAAGAAAAATATCCCAACACCCGGCCCGTGAACCACAGGCAGGAGCTCAAATGGATCTGGGAGGAGCATTTCAACAACGCCTTTCCCGACAAGGAGGACGATTTTCTGGCCGACAAGTTCAAGGATCTGCCCTTTCTTGTTACCTGCAACCAGTGCAAGAACCCTCCCTGCGTAAGGGTCTGCCCCACCAAGGCCACCTTTAAGCGTGAGGACGGGATCGTTATGATGGACTTCCACCGCTGCATCGGGTGCAGGTTCTGCATGGCAGCCTGTCCCTACGGCGCAAGAAGCTTCAACTACAGGGACCCAAGGCCCTTTATCGCAGATATTGACCCGGCCTTTCCCACCCGCAGCAAGGGAGTCGTGGAGAAGTGCAATCTCTGCGCCCCACGCCTTGCCAAAGGCCTTCAGCCGGCCTGTGTGGAGGTAAGCGAAGGCGCCATCACCGTGGGAGACCTGGAAGATCCAAATTCCGAGGTCCGGAAGCTCTTGGGCGAAAAATATTCAATCAGACGTAAGCAGGAGCTTGGAACCGAGCCTTCTGTTTATTACATCATGTAGGAGAGGCGAACATGCTTGAAATAGCTATCAAAGGAAGCAAAAAGTACTGGATCTGGCTTGGAGTACTTGGCGCTGTCATAGGAACAGGCATTCTTGTCTATATGGACCAGTTCATCAACGGTCTTATGACAACCGCCCTGAGCCGGGACGTCACCTGGGGATTTTACATCGCCAACTTCACCTACCTTGTGGGAGTCGCTGCAGGAGGTGTGATGGTTGTGATCCCCTTTTATCTGCACAACTATGAAAAATTCCACAGGATCACCATCCTGGGCGAATTTCTCGCCGTTGCTGCCCTGGTCATGTGTCTTTTATTCATCGTGGTCGATCTTGGTCAGCCAATCAGGATGCTCAACGTGATCTTCTACCCGAGCCCCAAATCCATGCTGTTCTGGGACATGTGTGTGCTCAACGGGTATCTCTTCCTCAACATCGTGATTGGCTGGAAGGTGCTTGAAGCCGAGAGAAATCAGATCAAGCCGCCCGCATGGACGACTCCCCTGATCTATCTTTCCATTCCCTTTGCCATCGGCATCCACACGGTAACGGCCTATCTCTACTGCGGACTTCCCGGCAGGGGCTACTGGCTCACGGCGGTTCTGGCCCCAAGGTTTCTTGCCTCGGCCTTTGCCGCAGGGCCTGCGGTTCTCCTCCTTCTCTGCTACCTGGTGCGCAAGGTAACCAAGTTCGATCCAGGCTGGGAGGCCATGCAGACCCTGGCAAAAATCGTATGCTATGCATTGATCGCAAACGTGTTCTTTTTCCTATGCGAGATCTTTGTCACCTACTACAGCCAGATTCCCGGTCACATGACCCACATCGACTACCTGTTCTTCGGACTCCACGGTCACAATACCATGGTTCCCTGGATGTGGACATCCATGATTCTCATGGTTACCGCGGCCATCATGCTCGTGATTCCGGCCCTTAGAAGCAACTACACGCTTCTGCCCTACATCTGCGTCATGGTGGTAATCGGGACCTGGATCGACAAGAGTCTCGGCATGATCGCAGGCGGATTTGTTCCATCTCCACTTCACCATGTTACCGAATACATGCCCACCGTTAAAGAGGTAATCATAAGCCTTGGAATCTACGGCACGGGCCTTCTGATCCTCACCATCCTTTACAAGCTTGCCACACGGGTGAAGGAAGAGGTCAGGGGATAGCAGTCACCCAGTAAAATGTTATAAGCAGTTATCACCCTGGCGGGGATGCCAAATGGCATCCCCGCTTTTTATCTTGACAAAACCAGGGATTCAGCCTATGGTTCGGGATTTTAAGATTGTGTAGAGGTACGCATAAAGCGATATAAGGAGATAGAGGTCATGTACGCAGTAATTAAAACCGGTGGAAAGCAGTACAAGGTTGAAGAGGGAGAGACGCTCAGGGTTGAGAAACTCGAGGGTGCAGAAGGCGGGGAGGTTATGTTCAACGACGTTCTGATGTTTTCCGACGGAGAGAAGGTCACCCTGGGACAGCCCGCCATTGAAAACGCCATTGTAAAGGGACATATCCTGGAGCAGGGCAAGGCTAAGAAGGTTCTTATTTTTAAATTCAAACGCCGCAAGGGGTATAGAAACCTCCGGGGGCACAGACAGCCGTTTACCGCCGTCAAGATCGACAGCATCCAGGTATAGGCTTTACCAGATATAGTCTTACAGGTATTTAAGGAGAAGATTCATGGCACATAAAAAAGCAGGCGGAAGCACCAGAAATGGTCGCGACTCAAAGGGCCAGCGGCGGGGTGTTAAAAAATTCGGCGGCCAGACCGTTGTTGCAGGAAATATTCTGGTCAGGCAGCTGGGTACAAAGATTCATCCCGGCGAGAACGTAGGCCTGGGCAAGGACTATACTCTCTTTTCCAAGATCGACGGTGTTGTCGCCTATGAGCGCAAGGGTCGGGACAAAAAGAGAGTGAGTGTTTATGCAGCGTGAGATTCATCGATGAAGCAGCGATCTCTGTAATTTCAGGAAAAGGCGGCCCCGGTTGCGTGAGTTTCCGACGGGAGAGATTTATCGAGCGGGGCGGGCCCAACGGCGGTGACGGTGGCAATGGCGGCAGCGTCATCTTTGAGACTGATCCTGGGAAACGGACGCTGTTTGATCTTCGCCGCCAGAAGATCATCAGGGCCAAGAACGGCAAGCCCGGACTTGGCAGCAACATGCACGGCAAGAACGGGGTGGACCTGATAATCCCCGTTCCTCCAGGGACCCTTGTCACGGACAGGGATACGGGGGAGGTGCTGTTTGACCTTACCGAACCCGGCATGAGAATGGTCATTGCAAAGGGAGGCAGGGGCGGCCAGGGCAACAAACGATTCGCCACATCCACCCACAGGGCACCAAGGTTTGCCCAGCCCGGAATGCCCGGTATTGAGCTTAACCTCAAGCTTGAGCTGAAGCTCCTTGCCGACGTTGGTCTTGTCGGACTTCCCAATGCCGGAAAATCCACCCTGATATCCCGGATATCATCGGCTCGACCCAAAATAGGAGCCTACCCGTTCACGACACTGACCCCATCCCTGGGGATGGTCATGCCTGAATTTGGCGAGCCCTTTGCCGTTGCCGACATACCGGGAATCATCCAGGGAGCCCATAGCGGCACCGGACTCGGCATCCAGTTTTTGAAACATGTCGAACGTACCGGGGTTCTGGTTCATCTCATAGATGTTTCAGAGATCGATCAGGACGCACCCCTTGACGCCTTGAACCTCATCAACAGGGAGCTCTCCCTCTATTCTTCGACCCTGGCAGAAAAACCCCAGATTGTTGTATTGAACAAGATCGACCTTACCGGAGCCGAGGAAAAGGTCGACCAGTTCAAAAGGGCCTATGGGGGGGGAGAGATTATCGCCCTTTCCGCAGCCACGGGCGAGGGAACAAAGGAGCTTGTCCGGATGCTGGCCCGGCGCCTAGCCGACCAGAAAAATTCCGACCCGGAACACCCAGGGTCAAAGCCCCCTGTCCAAAGAACAGGATCCAACCATGGGAATCAATAAACTTCTGCACCTCAAAAACGCAAAAAGGGTTGTGGTCAAGATAGGCAGCGGTGTGCTGACTCTGAACCATGGCCTCAACCTCGACATCATTGAGACCATCAGCGATCAAATAAGCAGGCTCATGGACGGAGGATGCCAGGTCATCCTGGTATCCTCCGGAGCAATTGCCGCAGGGGTCAAGAAGATCGGACTTGAGCGACGGCCCGATGGCATTCCTGCCCGTCAGGCAGCGGCGGCCGTGGGCCAGGCAGGGCTCATCCTCTCCTATGACCGGGCCTTTGAACGCTATGGGAAAAAAGTTGCCCAGCTGCTCCTCACAAGGGACGATCTATCCAACCGGCGGCGGTATCTCAACGCAAGGAATACGATCAACACCCTTCTTGCCTGGAAGATCGTTCCCATCATCAATGAGAACGACACCGTTGTGATCGAAGAGATCAAACTCGGAGACAATGACAACCTGTCGGCCATGATCACCCTTCTCATGGATGCGGAGATCCTCATCAACCTCACCGACATTGACGGGCTGTTTGACCGGGATCCCCGAATTCATCCAGAGGCCCGCCTGATTGAAGAGGTGACCACAATTACAAGGGCCATGGAACAGGCGGCCTGCGGGATTCCCGGGAACCTCGGCACAGGCGGAATGCTCAGCAAACTCAAGGCCGCCAAAAAGCTGTCAAAGGCCGGCATCCCCATGATCATCGCGGGCGGCAGGAACGAAAATATCCTGTCAAGGCTTGTGGCAGGAGAACCCCTAGGCACCTACTTTCTACCCGGGGCTAAAGAGCTCAACTCAAAAAAATGCTGGATCGCCTATAATCTTAAACCCCAGGGAGGCATCCGCCTTGACAGGGGCGCAAGGGATGCCGTCATGACCCGGGGAAAGAGCATTCTTCCCGTGGGGATCACCCATGTGGAGGGCGAGTTCGGCATGGGTGCACCCATCGAGATCAAGGCACCGGACAACACCGTCATCGGCTGCGGGCTTGCCAACTACTCGTCTGCGGACCTCAGACGCATCATGGGGCTTAAAACTGCCGCAATCAAAGAGGTGCTGGGATCAAAACCCTTTGATGACGCCATCCACCGGGATAACCTTGCAATCACCGTTGATTGCTATTACCGTTGAAAGGAAGAGAGGCAGGCACCATGACACTTTCAGCAACAATCCAAGATATCGCCCAACGGGCAAAGGCGGCCTCACGCCCCCTTGCCACGGCTTCAACCGAGACAAAGAACCGGGTTCTGGCCGAAATCGCCAGGGGATTAACCCTCAACAGGGACAAGATTCAAACTGAAAATCTGCGGGATATCAAGGCCGCAAGGCAAAAGGGCATGTCAGAGGCCATGATCGACCGCCTCTTCATCAGCGACAAGATCCTGGAAGGGATGATCCAGGGCCTGGACCAGGTTATAGCCCTGCCCGACCCGGTGGGCATCATCACCCGATCCTGGACCCGGCCCAACGGGCTTGAAATTTCTAAAAAAAGAATTCCCCTTGGCGTCATCGCCATGATCTACGAGTCAAGGCCCAATGTGACGGTGGATGCGGCAGCCCTCTGCCTCAAGTCCGGCAATGCCGCCATCCTCAGGGGCGGTTCCGAGGCTTTTTATTCCAACACCATCCTTGCCCATATCATCGGCAACGCCCTTGAGGGGACCGATCTCCCCAGGGAGAGCGTCCAGGTGCTGCCTGTAAGGGATAGAAGAGCCATCAACGAACTTCTTGTTCAGGAGAATTATATCGATCTCGTGATCCCCAGGGGCGGCGAAGCCCTGATCCGATTCGTGGTGGAGCACTCCACCATTCCCGTGTTAAAGCACTACAGGGGGATCTGCCACGTGTTTGTTGATGAAACCTGCGACGTTGACGGGGCCGTTGCCATCTGCATCAACTCAAAGGCCCAGCGGCCCGGGGTGTGCAACGCCATGGAGACCCTTCTTGTCCATGAACAGATCGCACCGATTTTCCTGCCCAAGGTGGCCCGGGCCTTTAAAGAGGCCGGGGTAGAGATGCGGGGATGTCCAGCCACCCTTGCCCTTGTTCCAGAGGCCCTGCCCGCCTCTGAAACCGACTGGTCAACCGAGTACCTGGATTTGATCGTCAGCGTGAAGGTCGTCAAAGGGATCACCCAGGCAATGGATCACATTGCCGAATTCGGCTCCGATCACACGGATGTAATCGTCACAAACAACCCCCATAATGCCGAAACCTTTGTCAAAACGGTTTCATCCTCCATGGTGGGAGTAAACGTCTCCACCCGTTTCAACGACGGGGGAGAGCTGGGTCTTGGGGCCGAGATCGGCATCAGCACATCCAGGCTCCACGCCTTTGGACCCATGGGGCTTGAGGAGTTGACCTCTACCAAATTTGTCGTGGTCGGCCGGGGCCAGACCCGTCACTAGGCCGGGCATCATGATTCAGGGCCTGTTCGGCGGAACCTTCAACCCCCTTCACCGGGGACACCTGGCGGTCATCCTCCACGTCAAAGAGACATTCAACCTCAACACCATCCATCTGATCCCTTCGGCCATCCCCCCCCACAAGCCGACAACCAACCTTGCCCCTGCAAGGGACAGGTTTGAGATGGTCAAGGAATCGGTTGCAGATATCCATGGTCTTGTGGCATCGGATGTGGAAATTCTCCGCAGGGGACCGTCCTTCACCATTGACACTGTACAGCACTTTATAAACACCACACCCAGGACCACAGAGCTCAGGCTGATTGTGGGATCAGATGCCTTTTTTGAAATGAACACCTGGAAGAGGGGAAGAGCTCTTTTTTCCCTTATCCCAACCATTGTCATGATCAGGCCGGGCGAGGAAAAACAGGCAGAGGATATTGCATCCTTTCTCCAAAATATGATATCAGACAACTATAGACCAGCTGACGGAGGGAACTTTTTCTCAGCCCCGATTGCATCAGATCCAGATTCTAAATCGGGCGTGAAACCCGTTTATGTATGCAAGGTCCCTGAAATTGACATATCATCGACTCTCATTCGACAGCGAATTAAACTTCATCTTCCCGTGGCAGCCCTTGTACCCAAGCCTGTGGAAGAAATAATCAGCCAGCGAGGACTCTACCTATGACAAACCCATCCACCCCTGTTAATGACCTGGCCTTGGACCAGACCAAAAATCTGACCAAAGACCCGGCCAGGGACCTGATCGACACCCTTGCCCCATACCTTGTTCAAGCCTTTGCCCGGAAGACCCAGGAGATAACGGTCCTGGATGTGCGCAATCTCACCTCCTATACCGACGCCATCATGATCATCACCGCACAATCCCAACGCCAGGTCTCCTCCATAGCCGAACATATTCATATTGCCATGAAAAAGGAGAACAACCTTCCCATCGGCACCGAAGGGATGAAACAGGGGACCTGGGCCCTGCTTGATTATGGGGATGTGGTCATCAACGTGTTTGATAAGGCAACAAGAGATTTCTACGACCTTGAGGGATTGTGGAGCGAGGCTCCCAGGCTGGACCTCTCGGCTTTTAAGAGCATCAGATAGTGGACGGGTATTAGTGTCATTCCGCCCCCTTTGGTTATCCTGCCCGGAACCGCAAAACGTCAGGGGTCGTTTTGACCCTTCTTAATGCTTTCGACCCTTTGGTTTTGAACGTTCCGGGCAGGATAACCAAAGGGGGCTCTAAAGTCGAGACTCGTAGAGTGAGGTTTCGGTGGGAGTTTCTTATAACCCCATATCTCCTTACGGACACAACAAAGCATGAAACACGATAGCCATTAGCTGTTAGCTAAAAGCTAATGGCTAACAGCTAAAGGCTGTTTCTTATAAAAAAAGGAGGAATATTGTGACAAAAAGACCGGTCACAGCCCTGATAATTTTAGACGGCTGGGGCATTAACAACGACGATTATGGGAATGCAGTCAAAGCCGCCAGTACACCCTTTCTGGATCAGCTGCATCGTGATTTTCCCGTTACAAGCCTTGCCTGTTCGGGCAGAGCCGTGGGTCTTCCCGACGGCATCATGGGCAACTCCGAGGTGGGGCACATGAACATGGGGGCCGGACGAAGGGTCTTCCAGGACCTTGTGAGGATCAACAGCGCAATCGAGGACGGTTCTTTTTTCAAGGACCCGACGCTTGTGCAAACCATGGAAACCATTCGCAAAAAAAGAACCACACTCCATCTGATGGGACTTGTGTCCGACGGAGGCGTTCACAGCCAGGCAACCCATCTTGCGGCCCTTGTAACCATGGCCCATGACTGTGGAATTGACACGGCCATCCACTGCATCACCGATGGAAGGGACACCGCCCCAAACTCAGGGATTGACTTTGTGGCTGATATCCAGCGACACCTTGGGGGCAAACCCAATATCAGGATCGCCACTGTGTGCGGCCGATTCTATGCCATGGACAGGGACACCCGCTGGGATCGGATTGAAAAGGCCTACAACCTCTACACCGACGAAGGGGGAACCGTTGAAACAGACCCTGTCAAAGCCATCAAGAGAGCCTACGACCGGGGCGAGACCGATGAGTTCATCAACCCCATAAGGATCGGTAAAAATAATGATCCGGAGATCTCCCCCCAGCCCCGGGAATTCAAGGGGATCAAGGACGGGGATGGGATTATCTTCTTCAACTTCAGGGCGGACAGGGCAAGGGAAATTACCAGGGCCTTTACGGAAAAGAACTTTTCTCAATTTCCCAGAAAGAAGAGCCCGGAACTTGCAGCCTTTGTGTGCATGACCCAGTATGACGAGAACTTTGACCTTCCGGTTGTGTTTCCACCAGTTCCCCTTAAAAATGTCCTTGGCCGGGTGATCAGCGACCAGGGGCTTGTCCAGCTGAGAATCGCTGAAACCGAGAAATATGCCCATGTCACATATTTCTTCAACGGGGGTGATGAGACTGTTTTCCCGGGGGAAGAAAGGGTGTTGATTCCCTCGCCAAGGGAGGTCAAGACCTACGATCTAAAACCTGAAATGAGCGCTGAACTCATTGCTGATAAAGCCGTTCAACAAATCCTGTCCGGCAGATATGACCTTGTTGTACTCAACTTTGCCAACATGGACATGGTGGGTCACACCGGTATTATCCCGGCTGCCATCAAGGCCTGCGAAGCCGTTGACCGCTGTGCAAAAAAGGTGGTCGAGGCCGTATGGCAGACAGATGGAACGGCCATGATAACGGCGGACCACGGCAATGCCGAACAGATGAAAATGGCCGACGGGTCACCCCACACCGCCCACACCCTCAACGAGGTGCCCTTTATTCTGGCCGGCAAGGCCCTTACCGGGACAACCCTGTCCAGGGGGGTCCTCGGAGATATTGCACCCACCATACTCAAGATTATGAACCTGGAGCAGCCGGTTGAGATGACCGGGGAATCGCTATTCTAATGGGGTGTAGGGGCTCCCCTTGCGGGTGCCCTTTGTGGCTGCCCCAATAAAACCGAAAACCCGGCTATCGAACCGAAGCGGGTTTAATACAATAAGGAGAGAGGATGGAAGAGATAGAGACGTTAATAGACTACGTAACAGGCAAAGAGATCCCCAATATAGGCCCCGAGGAAAGCCGCCAGGCCTTTGAACGGCTCCTTGTGGAAAAAAAGGGGTATGACCGTGGGGAGATCCGGGTGAACGAACCCATCTGTGTCACCTTCAAGGGGGAAGAGTACCACTCCACCATCGATCTTGTGGTCTTTTGCAATGACCGCCCGCTCATGGCTGTAAGGTGCATTGCAGGTTCCCTTGGCTCCTATGAACGGGAGATCCTTGCTGGAGCAAGGCTTGTCTATGATGTTCAGATACCTTTTTCAGTTGCCACAAACGGGATCGACGCCCTTGTAAGGGATGCTGTCACGGGAGGGGAAAAGGGCCGGGGGCTCGATGCTGTCCCGTCAAAGAAAGAGGCCCTTGAAATGACCCTTGAATATTCGGCTTTCCCCCTGGAAAAAAAAGAGCGGGAGATGATCATCTTCCGCTCCTACAATCTTGACAAGAATCACGACGACTGCAAGGGGTAAGGCCCGCAGATTAAATAACTTAAAGGTCAGCCCTTAAAAATCAGCCCCGGGGAACATCCCTGTTACAATGCCTGCAGACCGTGGCCCGTTTCTTTATAATCTCGGCGCAGTGGGGGCATTCTCTTGTGTAATGGCGCTCGTGGATCGCAGCCACAGCCTTTTCTACAGCTGCGGTAAGGACTGCGGAACCGTACTTGTGGTTAACAAGGTGTTCAATAGCATCCACATCACCGATCTCACCGACCATCTCGGCTGCTTTGAGCCTTACCCTGGAAGGCTGAATAGGATCCAGCAGAATCTTTAGAATTTCGTCCCAGTCTTTGGAGATATAAAAATCCGTGAGCAGGGAAAACCCCTGCTTCATGGCTTCCTTGGTGGCTTCCCTCATCTCCAGCACATTGTCATCAAGCACCTGACCGGTGCCGCCGATGGAACTGAAAACGGGCATATATTCAAAGTTATCGCTTCCAGGCGAGTTGATGCACCTGTATGAGGCAACGTGCTCCATTGTCTGCTGGATGTCATCCCATCCCTTTTTATACGAGGGGCACTCGTCGTTAAAACAGACAAAGAGATACGGGGTTCCCCACCCAAGACCATCACCGCAGGCAATGTCAGGAACCTCCCAGAGGCTCATGGGCTGCTCGCAGTGGGGGCAAAGGGGTTTTTCCATATTTACAATTTTTTCAAAAACTTCCTCTTTTGTTTCAAAGGCCATGTGATTCACTCCTCTTTTTATAAGTCAATGCCATGGGGCATGTATATATCCTAACAGATGGCAAACGTAAGTATGAATCATTAATCTGTCAATTCATAAAAAAAGACGGGCTCGGGAAATTTTCCCGAGCCCGTCCAATTGGATATTTTCTTCCAATTCCCTAAATGTTTGGCCAGTGCCCCATCTTCGCCTATTTGGGTCTGTCTACTCCCTACCAACTACCAACTGCTGTCTACTATCTACTATCTACTGTCTACTCTATAGTGGCAAGCAGGTCTCCCTTGGATACAGAGTCACCCGACCCGAAGTTAAGGGCTGTCACCACACCGTCGGCCGGTGCCAGCAGGGAATTTTCCATCTTCATGGCCTCGAGCACCACAACTGTGTCGCCTTTTTTGACGGTATCTCCCACCTTTTTTTCATACTTGATGATCATGCCGGGCATGGGGGCCTTGACACCGGTGCCGCCCGCAGCAGAAGCTGTGGCAGGTGCAGGTTTTGCGACCTTCTTGGATGCCGGAGCTACCGGCTTAGGGGCCGAAGCAGGTGCAGGTGCTGCGGCACGGGCAGGAGGCGGAGGCACCCTTGTTCCCTGCTGGGGTGCAGGCTGTGCGGCTTGCTGCTGGACTTGGGCAGGCTGGGCATAGGCGATTACCGGAGCACCGCCTACCTCGTCAACCCCGATTTCAAAACACTCATCGTCCACAAACACGTTAAAGGTTCTCAGGCAGTTGGTCTTTTCCGGAAGATCTTTGCTGGATTTTTTCTCCACAAGCTCTCCTGCCTTTGCCCGTTTAATGAGCTCGGCCTCTTTTTTTACATCCTCCAGGGTGATGGCCCTCATGGTCGCCGGAACAGCCTCTTTTCCATATTTGCGCTGGAGAAACTTTTTACCGGTAACGGGAAACAGGGTATAGAGGATAAGATCATCCTCGTCCACGGCAAGATCCTTGATCTCTGCCCTGGCAGCCTCCAACTCAGGCTTGAGCACCTCGGCGGGCCTGCACGTGATGGGTTGTTCGCCCCTGTCATACCCCTTGAGGGCCTTTTGCTGAACCTCAGGATCAATGGGAATGGCCGTCTTTCCGTAGAGGCCGTAGCAGAGATCCTTTACCTGGGCCGTGATCATCCTGTACCGTTCGTCCGGGGTGTCAAACAGCACGTTGTTCACGGTCTGGGTTCCCACGATCTGGCTTGTGGGGGTAACAAGGGGCACCTGGCCAAGCTCTCGCCTGACCCTGGGAAGCTCTTCAAACACCCTGCCGAGTTTGTCCAGGGCATTCATATCCCGCAGCTGGTTCACAAGGTTGGAGAGCATTCCGCCGGGAGTCTGGTGGAGAAGCACGTTGATATCGATCACGGACACCTTTGTGTCGTCGAGAAGGTGGCGGTACTTGGGCAGAATCTCCCTTTCCAGGGTCTCGTTGATGGAGGCAAGCTCTTCAATGTCAAAACCAGTATCCCTGTCAGTGCCGAGCAGCGACATAACCATGGGTTCCAGGGCCGGATGGCTTGTTCGGTAGGCATAGGGAGTCAGACAGGTATCAAGGATGTCCACCCCTGCCTCAGCCGCCTTGAGATGGGTCATGGGGGCCATGCCCGAGGTTGCGTGGGAGTGAAGGTTAATGGGGATCTTAACGTTCTCCTTCAGGGCCTTGACAAGGTCAAAGGCGTCGTAGGGTGCCATCAGCCCTGCCATATCCTTGATGCAGATGCTGTCGGCCCCCATCGCCTCAAGCTCCTTTGCCTTTTTCACATAATATTCAAGGGTGTAGACCATGCCGCCCATTCTTGGTTCGGTAAGGGAGTAGCAGATGCTTCCCTGGAAGTGCTTGCCGCAACTCTTGATCACAGGAACCACAGCCTCGAAGTTTCTATAGTCGTTCAGGGCGTCAAAGGTTCTGAATATGTCCATTCCATTCTCAGAGGCCCTTTCAACAAAGGCCCTGGCAACGTCGTCTGCATAGTTTCGATACCCGACGAGGTTCTGGCCCCTGAGGAGCATGGAAAATGGTGTCCGCTTAAAGTAGCGCTTGAGGGTCCTGATTCTCTCCCAGGGATCTTCGTTTAAAAAACGGTGCATGGTGTCAAAGGTCGCCCCGCCCCAGACCTCGACCGCCCAGAAGCCGACCTCATCCATGCGCTCTGCCACGGGGATCATATCCTCGGTCCTTCCCCTTGTGGCAAACAGCGACTGATGACCGTCCCGCAGGGAGAGATCCATAATCTTCAGGGGGTTTTCAGCCCTGGGCCTCTCTTTTTCACAGTTCAACTCACACATATTTATTTTGCCGTGTTCACTCATTGGACTCTCCTAATGTTGTATGGAAAATTCTTGCCAGATCGTCACTTCCGGCAGAATTTAATGGTTTGTTGCGGCCTGATGCCAAGTCTCGCTCCGGCCGTGCCGGTTATTTGAATATACGCATCTGCATCATGGTTCGGCCCTGCATCTGATCGCTCCTGCCGGCCATTGCCCAGGTTTTGACACACAAGGCAGGCCCTGCATCGTTAGATTTCAAGGTCTCGTCCATGGATCTTTCCAGGGGAGCTGCAAACCTGGCCGCCTCTTCCTGGCTCTTTATGTATGTGACAACCGCAGCAGTTGCTGCGGCCATTTTTTTTGAATTCATTGTTCCTTCCTATTTGGTTCTTCCTATACGGGTATATTTCCATGCTTTTTGGCCGGCCGCATCTCACGCTTAGAGCCCAGGGCTTCAAGGGCGTCCACAAGGCGTGCCCTTGTGTCTGCAGGCCGGATCACGGCATCCACAAATCCGCGGTTCGCCGCACAATAGGGGTTTGAAAACAGGGCTTCATACTCGTCGATTTTTTCGGCCCGTTTGGCAACCGGATCATCGGCTCCCTTGATCTCCCTTGCATGGATGATGTTGGCCGCCCCTGCGGCCCCCATCACGGCGATCTGGGCGCTTGGCCATGCAAAGACCATGTCCGCCCCAAGGTGCTTGGAGCACATGGCAAGATAGGATCCGCCGTAATCTTTCCTGGTGATCAGCAGGAGTTTCGGCACAGTTGCCTCGGAATAACACCAGAGAAGCTTGGCCCCGTGACGGATGATACCGCTCCACTCCTGATCGCTGCCGGGCAAATAGCCAGGTACGTCCGCAATGGTCAGCATGGGGATGTTAAAGGCGTCACAAAACCTTATAAACCTGGTTGCCTTGTCCGATGCATTGATATCCAGGCACCCTGCCAGGAAGTTAGGCTGATTGGCTATGATGCCGATCACCCTTCCGTTGAGTCGGGCAAAGCAGATAACGATGTTTTTGGCAAAATACTCGTGGGGCTCGAAATACTCCCCATTGTCCACGATAGAAGTGATCGCCTCCTTGATATCGTAGCCCTGGTTGGGGCTGTCCGGTATCAGGGTGTCGAGCTCTGGGGAGAAACGATAGGGGTCATCCCCGGTCTCTTTAAACGGAGGGTCCTCCATGTTGTTGGCGGGAAGATAGGAGAGCAGCACCCTGATTCTCTCCAGGGCGTCCTGGTCGGATTCACAGGCAAACTGCGCCACCCCGCTCTTTTCGTTGTGGGTCATGGCTCCGCCTAACTCTTCAAAGGTGATCTCTTCACCGGTGACCGATTTGATCACCTGGGGCCCTGTGATGAACATGTAGCTTGTCTCTTTGACCATGAAGATCCAGTCGGTCATGGCGGGAGAATAGACGGCACCGCCTGCGGTTGGTCCCATGATGGCCGAGATCTGGGGAATCACCCCGGAAGCCGATGAATTCCTGAAAAAGATCTCACCGTAACCTGCCAGGGCATCCACCCCCTCTTGAATTCTTGCACCGCCGGAATCGTTGATACCAACGATGGGAACTCCTGCCTTCATGGCAAGATCCATGACCTTGCAGATCTTCTTTGCCTGCATCTCACCCATGGAACCCGCCCTTGAGGTAAAGTCCTGGGAATAGGCAAACACGACTCGCCCGTCGACCTTTCCATGGCCTGTTACGACACCGTCGGCCGCAATCTCATTGTCCTGCATTCCAAAGTTGGTACACCGGTGGGTGACAAACATGTCCACCTCCCGGAATGTGCCCTTGTCAAACAGGAGATCCAGGCGTTCCCTGGCATTCAGGACCCCTTTTTCACGTCGTTTTTCCAGGGCCTTTTCGCCCCCCATGCCAAGGATTTTCTTCTCCCGTTCTGCAAGATCCTTGATCTTGTCCGCTATTAATCCCATGGTAACAACCTGCCCTTTTTTGATGTCATTAATATGAGTTGCTATGAATTTCATGTTTCGCTCTGTCCGCCAGGACACCTCTCTCTCTGGCCGTGCTGACTATGCAGACGTTAGAATTCCCTAAATCGAATACAGGATTTTGACACTCCTAGTCAAGAATTGATTGGTTCTTTCACAACATTAACCTTGTTCAGGGCATTCCAGACCCCTTCAACTTGTTCCCGAGTCTTGTCAAGGGTTGAAGAATTGTCAACCACAAAATCGGCAAACTTGAGTTTTTCGTCAATGGGAATCTGGGATTTTAAAATCAGGGCCGCCTCCTCGTCTGTGATACTGTCCCGCTCGGCAAGGCGGCGAATCTGAGTCTCCCTGGGCACATGAACCACCATGAGTCGGTCAAACAGGTATTGGAGATTCAACTCCACCAGCAGGGGAATCACCACCTGGATCACACCGTCCGGACGTTCCTTTGAAATGGCGTTGACCTGGGCAAAAAAAGCCTCATAAATTGGGGGATGGGTAAAGCTTTCGAGTTTTTTGCGCTTTTCCATATCACCAAACACGATTTTAGACAGTCGTTTCCGATCAAGGGTGCCGTCGTCTGCCACTACCTGGGTACCAAAATAATCGACAATGTCGTCAAATCCCTTTGTTCCCGGTTCAACCACCTCCCTTGCCAGAAGATCAAAATCCACGATGGGGACCCCTTTTTCTTTCAAGAGATTTGCAACGGTGGTCTTGCCTGAACCAATGCCGCCTGTAACCCCCAGGAGTATGGGGCTGCCATGCTCCTTCAATCTTGCCATCATGGTGTCAAGGCTCTTGTAGGGAACGGGGAACTGATCCAGGGGGTCTGCCTCGGCACCGGCAAAGCTGATGGGATAACGAACCCCCCGGCGATAGAGGGCCTCCATTCCGTCAAGGGCCTTTACTACCATTGCGGCGGGAAGGGCCATGACCATCTCGTCATCCTGGGCATGTCCATAACGGCGTTCCCCATAGCAGGGTATGCCCACACAGGGTTTACCCGTATTGTAGCACCTGACAATGCTGTCCGAACAGGAACTCTCCCCCACGCATGAGAACTCCATGACCTGGTAATCGGAGAACTGCAAAGAGTTGATCAAAAGCATGATCTGGGCCGGGTTGCAGTAGATCAAAACAATGTCCGGCTCAAAGGGGTTGTACACCAGGGGTGCCATGAGAACAGCCTCATATTTACCCGTGGGAAGCCTTGGTATCGAGCGTTCAAACCTGCGGCCATCGGCCTTGGTGGCGACCCATACAATGCTCCTGAAGGTTCCGTCCATGTGGGTCTCAGGCACCTTGTCAAGCCCTATAATCGAAGGGCATGAGGGAAACATGAAATCCTTTAACTCAGCACCCACAGTCCAGTCAAAATTTCGTACAAGGTTGAGCATCTGACACAGGGTCTGTTGTTTTTCAGGTCTTCGCAAAAAAGGGGTTGTGTCGAGCAACTCCCTATTCTCAGCCATCTTAAAGGCAATGGGAAAGGATTTAAGCCGCAACAGCTGTTCTAACCGCCGCACCGTCCGTTCCCAGTCAGTTTTATTTTTCATTCAGGACCTCCTGAAGGTTTACCGGTGTAAAATCACCCGAATGAAGGGCGGCAAGAAAATCCTTTTCATCTGAAAAGGCCTGTTTAAAACAGGTGGCGTAAATGCCCACATTTAAATGGTCATGGGCGTCACTTCCCCCGGTCATGGGAAGTTTGAGTCCCTCGGCCACCCTCTTTGCAAGTTCGTTCTCCCTAAGGGTGACCTTGCCGTTAAGGATCTCCACGGCGTTTACATGATTGAACATCTCCCGCTCCATGGCCTTTTCCGGGGTCAGTCCAAGCTGGCCCGTTCCAAAGGTTAAAAACCCCCGAAAGGGATGGGCGGCAACAATGAATCCGCCAGCCCTTTTAACAAGGTCTTTCAGATCCTTGAGTTTAATCACCCGATCTACAGGATCAAAAAACCCGAACACCAGCATGTCTCCCTGGTCTGTCAGTATCTCGTTGCCCCTGAAAACCTGGAAGTTACATCGATCGATCAATTGATCAATATCCTTTTTTTCCCACACATGGTTGTGATCGGTAATACAGATTGCATTCAGCCCTTTTTTCCTGGCTGACAAGACCATCTGTTCTGCAGAATCTGAGGCACAGGCAGAGGCGGGAAAGGTGTGGGTGTGTAAATCAACCATAAAGCCCTGGTCAGAGGGTTTATTGGTTTGTTTTTGTCTAAATGCCCCTTCAGGTGGGATATCCGGTTCCTTTTCAACTGTCGTCCCAGACGACGACAGGGTGGGCGGCTTCTTGTTTTCAGCTCCTGCCTGCACCTGGGCAGATTCTCCGCCGGTCCTGACTCGTCCGGCTTCCCTTCCGGAGTCAATCCCCGCCGCAATCTGAGCCTGCTGGGCTGCATAGGCACATTCGATCAAAAGATTGGCAAAATGGCGGCAGGCTGTCCGGCCGATTGTTTTATGGATATTGTCCTCAACCCCTGGCACAAGGAAAAGCCCCTCTGCCTGTTTCAGGAAATCAAGGGCCCTGGGACACTCGGGCGTTGTCCACCTGCGCCAGTTTCCCCTGATCTTGACACACTTGAGATCAGCCGTCTGAACCTGCAAAAAAAGTTCCAGACTGTAAATGGAATCATCCAGTTCAGCCTGGATGATAAAAATTCCAGGATCTGTTCGAGCCACGCTGATACGCTTGTTTCGCATAAATTCCAACATCAGAAACTCCCTTGGTTTTTTGTGGGAAACTTTCGCCAAAACGTCACCATTGGCGGAATTCCAGACTTTGTTGTAACCGAAAAGTCAGCCATTTTTCCCATGACGGTTTTACGGGTTTTGCCGTTCATAGCGTTCCACAAGGGGAGTTCCCTTTGAAAAAGCGGCACAACGGTCATAGAGCCTAATGCTCTTCATGACCATGTTCGAATAAAAATCAAACTTACCGGCCTCGTCATCGGGTGCCTTTTTCAGCACTTTTTTGGTTAACGAAAGAATAACCCCGTGGAAGCACTCTTCGACCATGTAGATAAGCTCTTTGTGATGTTCTTCATCCCCGACAACACCTTTGATTATCTTGAGCATCCCAGGTCCGACCCTTACATTGACGAGCTGCTGAAACACAGGATCAAGGGTGTCGCTTTGTCCGAGGCTGTCGTGGTGAAAATGGCCGCTGATCGCCTCGACGGTTAAATCGGGCATTTTAACCCGAATGCTCACCTTTGCATCAGTAAACGAATCTTTGAGGCAGCACTCGGATTTTAAAAGAGTTTTATCAACGGACTCAACTGTTGTGCAACGATTCATGGAAAAATCAATAATATTGTTGGACATGGCGACCTTCCTTGCATCAAGGGTTGACAAGGGTGAACTTCCAGGCACAGTACCAGTCTTCAGGATGATTGTCGGGCGGACATCCAATGCATTCGGTTTTGATCCTGGGATCGACAGCCGCTGCAAAATAAGGATATTCAACCAGCCCCACGGATTTGCAGGGGTAATCGGCAAGTCCCTTTCTCTTTCTTGCGGCCTGGACCCTGCAGTCGTTCATACGAAAGACAATGGTGTTTTCATCTATCTCTTCCACGCTCTGGCGGTTGATGGTGGCGTACATCCTGAATGCCAGGGCCTTTTTAAGGGCCGATATGCCGCCGTTGTCTGGAAGGTCAAGGAGGCGCTTGATTCTCTTTGCCTCGAATGGAGAGTAACGGGTCCAGCAAGTGTCATTGCAGCGTTTTGCATCGTTCATTCCAAAGGCCTGCTCAACGGCCTGGAACCATATACCGTCGTTGGCAAGCCAGTTTACACCCATTTTCTCGACAAGATCCATGAGATCGGCCTTGGACATCCCATGCAGGGCCGCAGGCACTCCGTCGATGATCTCAAAGCCCAGGGTCTTGCCGAGGCGTGTCAGCTGATTGCCAAAACTTTTATCCCAAACAGCGTCTTCAATCTCCATTGCCCTTTCACTCCCAAGCTGGTGGTAAACCTCAGCATACCACTGACCATAGTGAACAAGGGTTCTCCTGAAAGAGTCCTTGACCATCTTCAAGAGCATATCATGGTCGGCCTGTTCAAGCAGGTTGTTTGTCTCGTTCATATCTTCTTCCCCAATTAAGGTTAATATATCGATCGAGCGCTCAGTCATATCTTTAATTAAAAAATCGCAACCTGTCAAGTGTGGATAGTGCAGAAAGCTTTTAGCTGTTAGCTAACAGCTATCGAGTTTCATCGTTCGTTGTGTCCGCCAGAACGTGTGGGTTTTTTATATGAAATTCCCACCGAAACATCACTGTGAGAGCCTCGACTTTAGAGCCCTCTTTGGTTTTCCTGACCGGAACATTCAAAACCAAAGGGTCGAAACAGTTAAGAAGTGTCAAAGTGACCCC
>Ga0265295_1002070_pt1 | contig 33119 bp, 52 predicted proteins | sample Munlansysbiofilm_FD_192503 | JGI IMG/M metagenome (GOLD analysis project Ga0265295, IMG submission 192503) | Leachate microbial communities from a municipal landfill in Southern Ontario, Canada - Methane capture system biofilm | ecosystem: Engineered > Solid waste > Landfill > Unclassified ... | reverse complement strand
AGCCGACAAACCATCCGCACATCGAAAGAGAAGACGACCTCAAAGAGCTTGTTGTAGCCATGCACGCAAAAAAAGCAAACCCCGTCATAAAACTTGCTTCATTTTTTGCTCTGCATACCTTTTTGCGACCTGGTAATGTACGTTTTTTAAAATGGGAATGGATAGATTTTGATAACAGAGTTGTGACGATACCTGCTGAAATGATGAAAACACGAAAGCCCCACCTCGTGCCATTGAGCGATGAGACTGTGCATTTGCTAAAAGAGGCGCATAAGATAAACGCTAAAAGAGAGTATGTTTTTACGATGCAAAGCGGAAAGCCACTTGTGCAGATAGAGATAGGAAGGTTTTTAAAAAACTGTGGTTATAGAGGTGAACAAACAGCGCATGGTTTTAGGCACACAGCTTCGACCATACTGCATGAAAACATTAACATACATGGCATACACAGTGAGGCGATAGAACGGCAAATGGCGCACGTGGAAGGTGGAGTAAAAGGGGTTTACAACAAAGCGGAGTACATCAGCGAGAGGGTTAAGCTGATGCACTGGTGGAGCCAATACCTAACATCGCTTTACACTGCTGAAAATCATAGCGATTTAGGTTAGGAAACGTTTTATCTGAAGGCGGTACTTTTCCTTCTTTTTCCATGCGGTTGATAGTACGAGTGCTTACCGCCAAAATCTTTGCAAGGTCTTTTTTTGTGATGAATTTTGGCTCTAAGGTTGCTATTTGCATCATTTCTCCATCTCCATTTTCTTAATCAAATTACAATAACTCTCTAGGTCCACCAATGTGTCTTCATATTCGGGGCTTACTGCGTAACGTGCCAGCTTTATGGCAACATAGGCAAAAGCGCCACGCTGTTTGTATGTTACGCATTTGTTGTTATTTGTGGTGCAATCTTCTAATGCTTCCATAATTCTGCCGACACATTCGGCTTGATGCTCAAACTCTCCGTAAATACTCCCACGGTCTGCTTGTATTTTTTCAATTTCAATTATTTTTTGCATATTTTTCCTTTACATGTAAAGTTTTTACTCTCTTTTTTTTCTGTCTTGTTTTAGCCCTTGGGCGAGGGTGTTTATGTTTTTTTGCACTTGTGAGATGAAAAAAACGAAGCGGTTGAGTGCGGCGACATCGATGTGCTTGAATGTATTGTCAAGCTCTAGGATGTTGTTGTGCAGCACTGGGTAATGAAGCTTTAAAAGCTCTTCGCAGGTTGGCGTTGGTTGTTTTAATAGGCGGTTTAGTGCTCGTTTTAGTTCTACATTTTCGCGCTCTAGTTGGTGAGTGTCGGCTTTTTTCTCTTCTATCACGTAGTCCTCAGCCCAATCACGAAACGCTTTGGCTTGTTGCGACTTTATGAAAAAGCCAAGGCGCACGATACCTCTCTTTGTCCAGTACGTCTTTGGTGTGTTTTTGTAAGAACGGTCAATAATGAAGTGTTTACCTTCGATAAACTCGTCTCGATTGTTTTGTCTATGAGAGCGGATAACGCTTTGCGATACTCCATAACCGCTCGCTACATCTTTTGAAGATAAAAGAAATGAATGATCGATTGATTCGACAACTAAAAGAGATACGTGGTTGAAAATAACTTGCTTCATTATAATCTCCTATTGTTAAGTTTACTTAACTTTTTGGAGAATTATAATAAGTTATCTAAATAATGTCAAGTATAAAATTAAGAATATTAAATTATTTGATAGCGTTTGTTTAGCTGTCTAAATTTTGGACAGCTAATCTTGAAAGAGTTTTTTGAGCTTCTACAAGTGTTTTCAGGTCTTTTTTTAATTGGTTATTTTCAAGCATAAGCTCAAGCGCAACTTGTGCGGTCTTTGGTATGTCGGTTCCCCATTGTGAAATTGCAGATGTACTAATGCCAAACTTATCCGCTAACTCTTTTTGAGATATGCCAAGCTCGTTACATGTAGCCTTAACGATACTTAACTCACCAAGCCCCAAAGAGCTTTTGATGACATCGGGAGAGATGCCGTACTTGAAGCGGTATAAGTGTCCGTTTGTGCCATAGTATCGGATTTTTTCCGTTTTTTTTGTGTGAACATTAATGACAAAATCCCCATTATCTTCTCTTGAAATTTCAAGGATGGTGATGTCTTCTAGCACAGCATCTATCGAGCCATAAACTTTAAGCAGTTCTGTTTCGCACGACGCTTTTATCTCCTGTTCTTGCAAAAAGCTTGTGTGCAAGATACACTCAACTTCACGCTTTCCAAAAAGATTTATCGTTGTTAAACTGACATTTTTATTGTTCATAGCTTATTTACCTTCATATAATTTTTATTATAAATCTATTATTTTTTAAAAAATATTATACTTTAGTTTTTCTGTATATTTGTAGTATAATTTTTTCTAATCGTAGTGGGGTAGAGACACGGGATGCAGTGCGCTTTGCGCTCCTCTTCGTCCATCTCCACATCATCGTATTTGCAACCGTGGCATGAGGTTTTAGGCGCACATACTTCTTCAAAATCTTGATAGATTCTATTAACAAACGGCTCCACCAGTTCTTTATCTTTAAACCGTGCCTCACCATAGCGGATGTGCTCTTGTTTTAGTGCTTCACTCATGAACTTCTCCTTTATACCCATCATAAAACGCTTTGTTGTTGCGTTCTGTTTGACCTTTTTCTTGCTGTTGGAAAATTGGTTTGTCCTCAAATTTGGTGTATCCACACGCAAAGCATTTTCTCATGTGCGGTGCGTTTGGTGTTTTGCATTTTTTGCATATCATTTTGTACTCTCTACAATACTTTTAAGGCTAACAACATAAAGTCGATAGCTTGTAAGAAAAGCCATGACAAAGATAACCATAAGCCACGCTAAGTCATACCATTGCGTAGTATTTGGCATCTTCAATAGTTTTTCAACACTATAAATCACCATCTCACCGCACAAGAAAATCCAAAAATAAAACCAAAATATGTCTAAAAATTTGTATTTTAGAAGCAATAAAATGGCATCTATGAAATTAAATATATGCTCAAAAATTTTCATGCCTCACCTCCAAAATTTTTATGCCGTTTTTCTTGGCAATTTCTAACTCTTGTGCTATGCCTTTGCTTTGTGCGTTGTACGGCGTAGGCACGACGTAGATCGCATCGCACACAAGAAGCAGTGCCTCGCATGCTTTGTCAATGGTCTCACGCTCGATAAACTCGTCGTAAACACCGTCGAATGTCAAGATTGGAGATACGGGCAACATGCCCATTCCTTTAACGGTTAAACAACCGCTTAATGCCATGCCTTTTGCTATTGCGAGATTATCATCAAGCGCATCATCTTCTAACACTGGGCGCACGGGGCTTGCTACGTAAACTTTTGTTTTTTTCATCTCTCACTCCTTAATTTTTTAAACTCTTCCACCGCCTCAAAGAGGCAAACTAGCGACACGACAAACACCATCCCCGCAAGGTACGCAAAGATAAATGCTAACTCAATCAAGAAGTTCATGCGCTCTCCTTTAACCCTAGCTCATACCTACGCTGTGCCACTTCTTCCAACATTTTTCTAAGCTCTCTGCGAGACATGGTTATGTTCTCTTCTGCTTTTAAAAGCGGTACTTTTACATGTAAACATGTGCTTTTGGGTTTTGTCTCTAAAAGGGTGTCTACTGTAAAATTTTTGGGTGTTTGTCTCTCGATAAACGCCTCTTTAGTCCCTGCTTCCATGCCCTTTTCTTTACAGATTTTTTCATATCTGAGCCATTGCTTTTCTATAAATTCATCCTGTGTCATGCGCTTTTCCAACAAATTTTTAATTTTTTCGTGTAGTAGTTTGTGGCTTCTTGCTTATTCATTCGCTCAGGAAGACCTGTGTAAACTCCACTCATCATTTGTTCAAGGCTAAGCGTAAAATCAAGATTTTGAAGCCTGTGTACTATCTCTTCGCCATAGGTTCTTAGATATTCCCATTTGTAGCCTCCAGCGGTTTTTACTTTGCCCTGACATGCTTTTTTGACATTTTCACGAAAAAGTCCGTTTTCTCGTGCGGCTTCGGTTATGGTGTTGTAGATTTTTCGTCCACCTTTTTTAGAAATTCGAACAACTTTTTTTGCGTGAGGCTGTGCTAATTTTATGTTTTGTTTCCACTCGTCGCTGTATTTTAATCCTATGCGCCTGTTGAAACGAGGGTCTTTATAACAACAAAATTCATCCTTTTTTAAGAGATTGAATTTTCTAGCATGGTAGGCAACCGCACTTCCTGTTATGCCCAAAAGCTTCCCGCATTCTTCTGTCGTTAGGTTCTGCTCAATGTAGTGTTTTTGAATCCACTCAGCTGTTATCATCGCACCACCCTCCACCATACTTCCATTTGCTACATCTATCATCAAGTTTTATTTTTTTACCGCCCCCATAATATTTCCAAAGTGGGCGGTTGTCATTCATGAAGCCTAAAAACTCGTACATAACGCCTTTATTGCGAGGATATGCACACTCGTAATGCTCCCCTGCAAAATGGCAATACCTGCAATAAAGGCAAATACCAGGCATTAGCAACCTGCCTTTAAATCTGCTTCTCTCGCTTTGCTTTTCATCCACTTTTTGCATGTGCCGTAGTCGTCTGTTTTAGCGTTTTTGAGTAAGCAAATTAAATAATTTTCTTCCTCTTTTAATTCTCGAACATCAATATCAGGAAACGCCACATCGCAAAATTCACAATTTAAACAAATTTTCTTCATCTCGCCCACCACCTCACGTTTTTTATCGGGTCGATGGAGCCTTTTTTCTTTAGTTTGCCACCTACAAAAGGAATGAGGCATAAGATTAAAATGATTGCTAAAGGTGCTAAATATTCCATGATTGAGCCTTTATGATTATTTTAGTTATTAAGAAATACTTAACAACTGGTTTAGTCTTTATCGCCCACTACTGTTAGTGAGCTGTAAAGGCTAAAAGGGTATTTCATTGTCGTTGATGTCGATGTCGGGCGCGGGTAGTGGTTTGCCGTGTTGGTCTGTGTACTCGTACGGTATGCCGTTGTGCGTTGGAAGGTTGGGCGTTTCTTCTTGTGTGGTTTGATTGCCTCCTAACATCTGCAAGCTCTCAACGGTGATGGAGTGCTTCGAGCGTTTAACGCCTTGTTGATCCGTCCATTGGTCGAGTTTTAAGCGACCTTCGACCAATACTTTTTTACCACGGCTTAGGTATTGATTGGCGATTTCTGCGGTACGTCCAAAAAAGGTGATGTCGATGAAACATACCTCTTCGCCTTGACTACCATCCGTCTTTTTGAACTTGCGGTTTGTGGCAAGCCCTGTGGTGCATACTGCGCCACCGTTGGGTAAGTAGCGAAGCTCAGGGTCACGGGTTAGGTTGCCGAGCATGATTATTCTATTGAACATAAATTTCCTTTTGTTACGATTGCGATTATCCGATTTGTGGTGTTGTGCTTTTGCTTTTTAGGTCTTCCTCGCCCACGCGCTTTTGTTAAAAAAGTGACGTTTAAAAACGCAGCGTTTGGCTCAATTCGTTTTGAATGTTTTAGTACATCACTCATGCGGCACTTCTTACATGTAAACGCACTTGATATTTTATGGTCAAAAAAGTTCGTGGTTTTTTGGTCAGTTTTTCAACCGTCTCAATGGCGTTTAATGCCTCTTTGATGCTCACTTTTGGCTTGTTTTGCAACATAAGTTCAAGTGTTGCGTATTGGCGTAGGGCGTTCATGGGTGCTCCTTTAAGTTTTTTAAAGATGGCACGTGCAAAACCTTTTTTTATCGCAGTGCTAAAGATACAGTGTTGAATGCTTTGTGCCATCATTAAAAAACTTGTATAGGGTCTTTACCGTAGCACCGAAGATGCCCCCTAGGACGTAGCCGCCTTATTCACAACGTCAAGACGATCAAAACGATTTTTTTGATGAGGATTTTACCTCCAACAATGCGAGCGTAAACACTCGAAGAAGCCTTACATGTAAAGCTTCGTTGAACGCTTACTTTATTTTATTGACTTTAGCCCACGCCTTGAAGCCTTTGCAGTTGGTGTTTAGGTACTCGACAATTTGCTTATCAAGCGGTGTGACACATGTTTTTTTTACGTTAATTTGGTAGAGCCTTGTTTTTATAGAAAGAGGGGTGCTTTGTAAATCTCTTGCCATCTCTTCGATTGTTTTGTCACTTTCAATCAAACCGTGTTTCACATTCGCTAAAAAAGCCAACTTTGGGTTAAACGCCATGTCAAAAACCTTTCATATTTTTCATATTTTTGATAATCTTTTATTAAATGTTTACGTTTTGAAAACGTGAACGATTTATGAAGAGAAGTATAGTACATTTGTACTAATAATGTCAAGACATTTGTACTAAATATTTGAAGGATATTAATGACTGCTAGAGAAGAACTCGACCAAATAAAGCAATCATGGGCTTTGAAGACAGATGAAGAACTCGCAATAAAGCTTAATACAAAGATATTTAATATTGATAGTTGGGTCAAAAGAAACAAAATTCCTGAAAAATGGCAACTTATAATAAGACAAATGTCTAATTCACAACTTCCTGAAACGGTATCTCCTGCCAATGTCATCACTATTCCAATATTTGAAGCGGTTGCAGGATGTGGCGCTGCAGGTATGCTTGAGCAACTACGTCTTAGTTCAGATAACTTCGTTTTTGACAGTCGCATTTTCCCTTCAAACATCATCACCAACAACATTGCGATTATTCGCATTGTAGGCGATAGTATGGCTCCGTACTTAGATGAGAACGACTGGGCGATCATAGAGCTACGCAATGGGCGTGATATTGTTCCAGTAGAGGCGGTCTATCTTATCGCCTACGATGATGCGGTGCAAATTAAAAGAGTGCAAATCATCGGCAAAAAAGCAGTCATTAAAAGTGACAACAAAGAGTATGAGCCGTTTACACTAGGGATAAACGACTTTGACATCGTAGGAAAGATAGTCGGGCGTTTGAAGTTTGGTAGTTTGATGTTGATAAAAGAATAAATTATAAAAAAGGGCAGGCATGGAAACAAAGATTAAAGCATTAAGTGAACGTATAAAAACTATGAAAGACAAAATCCTTACCGAGGAAGCGACAAAACACTCTTTTGTTATGCCTTTTTTATCGGCATTGGGATATGACGTTTTTGACCCAATGGTGGTTGTTCCTGAGTTCATCTCTGATATTGGAACAAAAAAAGGTGAGAAAGTTGACTATGCTATTTTAAAAGATGATAAACCTATCATCATCATAGAAGTCAAAAACCATACTGAAAAATTAGACAATCACAACAATCAGCTTATACGGTATTTTAACGTTACTGAATGTAAATTTGGCATTTTGACCAATGGTGTTGAGTACCGCTTTTTTTCAGACCTAGAAGAAAAAAATAAAATGGATAAATTGCCATTTTTGTCTATCAACTTAGAAACAGCACGAGATAGAGACATCAAAGAGTTGGCAAAATTTGCTAAAGATGTTTTAGATACAGAAGCTATCTTGCAAATGGCAAGTACAAAAAAATACTACAAAGAAATTCAAGCAGTATTTAAAAATGAAATAGAAAATCCATCGGATGAGTTTGTCACATTTTTTGCAAAAAGAATAACAGATAAACGAATGAGCGCTGCTATCGTTGAAGAGTTTAGGGCTCATGTTAAAAAGTCATTTTCAGAAGTATTGAACGACATAGCAAATGATAAAATACAAGCCATACAGTCCACGCTTTCAGTACCACAACAAGTTGAAATATCGCAAGAAGAAGTGGTGAACACATCCGATGAAAAACAGATAGAAACAACCGACGAAGAGCTAAGCGGATACTACATTGTGCGTTCAATAGTAGGTGAAATACTTGGTGTTAATAACGTAAGTTTTAAAGACACAATGAACTATTTTTCTGTGATATATCAGGGGAAAGTGACAAAGTGGCTGTGCCGTTTTTATTTTAACGGGAAACAAAAATACATTGCATTTCCTGATGAGCAAGGTGCGGAAGTAAAAGTTCCTATAGAAAGCATTGATGGATTGTATGAATTTAGAAATGAACTTATCCAATCGGCTGAAAAAAGGAAATAAGAGGGTGAAATCACATCAAATATTTTTTTATTGTACCGCATTATTTTTTTTGGTTGGATGTTCCACTTCTGCAAATCATTTTCAAACCGCTGAAAAACCAGTGCTAAATGAGTACGGAAGAGTCGTTGTATATAGACCAAGCTCACTTTTTGGCATAGGGTATAAACCGCCCATTTACATAGATAAAACCATTGTTGGGTACTCTGTATCCGGCACACGCTTTAATATTGATGTTGCAGAGGGAGAACATACTTTTTCCATCTCTACTACGTCTTATAGTACCACCGCTGGGCTTCTTGGTGGAGGTGTTGGCGCACTTGCAGTAGGACCTAGGCACAGCAAAGCAGAACCTATAAAGTTTTCTATCAAAAAAGGTGAGAAAGTCTGCATAAAAAGTGAAGTGGCTGTGGGTGTGGATGGTTCTTTTGGGTTTAATGTTGTGGATTGCGCTCAAAATGAAAAAGAATTGTCCGAATTAGAACTTATAGGGTTTAAACACTTTAAAAACAGTCTTTAAAAAAAGAGGCTTTATGCCTCTAAATTTTTAACTAAAAAATCAGCTGATTCTTTCAAAGAGCGTTTTAAAGCTTCAAAATACTCTTTTCCAAACGCTTCTTTGCGTTCTAGGTCAAACATGCTCTCTTTTATCTCTTCGGCGGTTTGAGCTAAGTTAAAAAGCAAACTGTTTCCCTCTTCTCCAATGTAATTAAATTTATAGTAAAATGCTAATGCTTTGATGATATTATGTCGTCCAGTCGGAGGTATAAAACCGTTCTGCTCTAATTCTGAAAGTTCCCTCAAATAGTTTGAGAATGTTGTAGGCGTAAGACCATAGAACTCTGCTAAGTCTTTGAGTTTAAACTCTTTTTTTATTTCTTTACTTTGCATTTTTTTCCTTTAATATTGTTCTCCACTCTCTTTACATGTAAAAATAAAATAGTACAAAAGTCTTGACAATATTAGTGCAAATGTACTATTATTCCATCTGACGTCGCTCATTTTGGGCGACACTCTGTTTTAAGTAAGCCCGTGGTTGCCCCTACGGGCTGACTTAAAACATTTTACAAAGGGGCACTTATGCAAATAATCTACAAAGACGACTTAATACTCGAAGCCATAAAAAGTGCCATAAGTGCGTTTGGCAAAAAAAACAACCTAAACGGCATGGACTACTTCGCCGAACAGCTAGGCTATAACGGTCAAAACCGCTCTATACAACTGCACAACAGGCTCAGCCCTGCAAATCAAGAAAAATTCCTAAAACTCGAAGAGCTTTTTTTCATAATGGCGCAGATGGACAAAGAAGAGCACAAGACCATTATCGATGCCATCGCCAATAAATTTGGCTTTTACGCCAAAGAAAAAGAACACGCCCAAAAAATGTTAAATGCCACGATTGAGACGATAGTCACCATAGGCACGCTCGAGATTGGCGACACCTTAGGCAGTGTGCATGGAGACGTAGCACAGGCGATAAAAGATGGGATCATCGACGAGGCGGAAGCCAAAAGGCTTTTGCGAAGCATACGAGAATTGCATGAAAAAATGAGAGGTGTCGAAGATGCGCTTAGAGACAAAATCGGTATCTGATATGCGGATAACGTACGCAAGTGCACAACCTTACCAAAAGAGGCAAACATGATTAAATTTGGAAGTGAGAACTATCGGGTTATCGAGCATTTGTTATTTGTAGGCGGATTGAGTGCGGCACAAGCGTGTCAAGATGGCATAAGCAACAACCTGCGCTCTCGTGTGCCACAACTGCAAAAGCTAGGATTTGACATCGTGGCAACACAAATCGAGAAAAAACACTACTGCGTTTACTCTGTACCAGCACATCTTCTTTGGAAAAATAAAGCCCTTTTTGAGCAAGAAACGAAAACGAGGAAGTCACACAAGCATGAGCAAGTGCACAAGGCTATAAAGGAAAGTGCGTGAAATTCACCATAACGGTCAATCAAAAACAGGCTAAGGACCTTGGCATTACGAACATAAATCAAGCAATTATATTAGGGTTTATTAGCGAGGCGCATTCGTGGGCTGAACCTGTAGTGTTAGAAGGAGAAGTCTACTATTGGGCGTCTCGTAGTGTTATATCTTCTGAGTTGGAACTTTTGGATTTGAAAGCAGATACGATTTATCGACACCTTAAAAGTTTGGTTTCTTTGGGGCTTATTGACTACATCAAAATCAATAAAAAAGACTGTGTAAGACTCACCAAAAAAGGCAAAACTTACTATGTCGGAAATGAATCCGAAAAAGAACAAAACTCGGATTTAAATCCGAAAAAACTCGGAAATGAATCCGAAAAACACTCGGATTTAAATCCGACATATCAGTATACTAAAGAGCATAAGAATACTAAAGATAAGAGTAGTGTCGCAACTGTTTGCGACGATGCCCAAGAAGTAGCCTCATACTTGCTTCAAAAAATTCAAAAACACCAACCAACTTTTAAAGTTCAAAATTTGAAAGCGTGGATAAGAGACATAGACTTAGCACTCAGGGTGGACGGCAGAACCAAAGAAGAGCTTATCGGGTGCATAAATTGGATTTATGGCACACAACGTGGTAACTTTTGGATACCAAATGTCCTAAGCGGTAAAAAGCTTCGAGAGAAATTTAACACGATGCAAATGCAATCGCAACAGAAGCCAACACAAAAGCAGAACGCTAACACGATGGTCGATGAGATTTATGGCAATGGTGCTACAGCGCAGGAACTTATCGAGCGAATGGAACGTGGCGCATGAATCCTAAACAAGAGTTTGTCAAAGCGATCATGCAAGTGCTTAGGCTAGAAGCAAACCTCTACACGATGGGAGCGATAGAGTCCATCATCGAACGCTTAGAAGTCAAGGACTATACGATGTTCATCGCTTTTTTGGGGGAGAGAACATCGGACTACGAGAAGCCGATACAGTCAATCGCTAAGGGTGTTGAAGAGTTTTACACCATTAAAATCGAACCGATGGAAAGAGCTTACGACGCAAAAGCTAGAGAAGTTTCAACCATGGTTTACGCCTATGTCAGCTCACGTGGGCACAATGGCATGGATGACTGCAGCGCTCTTTTAGGCGTAAAGTTTGACAGCCACGATGGAAGAACCTTAACATTTAGTGCAGAAGATGCCACGCTGATCAAAAATGTTGGCGGCTTGCAAAAGTACATCATCCACGACCATACTGTGGATTTGGATGCACTACGTCGAAGCATCAAAGAATTTTTACTTAGGGGCATTGTCAAGCCCAGCATCACGCAAAAAATAAAAACACAATCCGAAGCATTGGCATTAAAAACACTATCTCTTTGCAATAGCGCACTTAATAGAGTAGGACACAATGGCTAAACAAATCCAAGAAGAACCAAAGAAACCACGCTATGACATCAGATGTTTTAAATGCGAGCCTATAACAAGATGGCAAAGTGAAGAGATGACAGCTTGCCCAACGTGCGGGAACACATATCTCTTTGCGGATGATAGAACACACTTGACTAGTAGATATTATGACAATGGTGAGATGATAATGAAGGCAGCGGTATGAGTATTAAAATTGATGGGATTGAAAGATTGCAGAGCAATCTAAAACCAGAAACGTTCAAGAAAGCATACAACGCAACAATCAATGAAATCGTTAATGGGGCTTTATCTAAGTCACGAACGCAGATTAAAAAGAAATGGAACATTGATTTAAAGAACGACGGGGGGACATGGAAGTTCCAAAACAAAACGACGGGAGAAACAAAGAAAAGAAGCGGAACGATACGAATTATCAAAGCGACAAACAGTCGTGGCTATGTAGAGATAATCGTAACAGGAGAACCAATCAACCTGTCTTTGTTTTCCTTCTCTTACAACGAAGAAGTGCAAAATAAAAAAACTTTCAAACAAAAAAGAGCTGTGGCTAAGAGAGCACAGAAAGATGCTAACCGTGGAAAGGTTAGAGTCAAAATAATAAAAACTAAAACCACAACATTGCCTAAATCATTTTGGGCAACAATGAAATCAGGTCACAAAGGAATCTTCACACGAATCAAATCATCAAGAAAGATTGTAGAGAATAGAACGATAACCCCAACTTCAATGTTCAAACAAATTGATTTTGAAAGCATACTAAAGAAGGATATATCCGAAAAAATAGCTGGGAGATTTAGTCATAACCTATCAAGGATCACAAGTGGATATTGGAAATAATCGCATAGGTTCTTCCCGACATACCTTTCGTGCGGGGAGCAAGACTCCCGACGGTTATGTAGTTTGTGGGGTTCAAACTTGCTTAACTTTTTTAGTCAGTTTTGTTCAGTGAACATTTTTATAGGATGAAAGAATGATAAATTTGATGACTGCAAACGCTTGTCTTGCAGCGCTTAAAAAAGATGGGATTATTTATAGCAAATCTTATTTTTCGCAAATGGTTAATGATGGAAAAATACCAAGCCACCCTAAGCCACCAAGCCCTAAAAAATTCTTTTATTACGATGAAGTAAAACAAGCTATAGAAGATCACAAAGACCCAACACGTGATGCACAGCGTGAAGCAAATGAAAAGCGCAGAGAAGAGCCAACACTGATGAGCCTTGCAGGTTCCTACCCATCTCAAGCAGATATGACTCAAGAAGAAAAAGAAGAGTTAAAAAGGATTAAAGAAGAAGTCCAAAGAGAAAAAGATACCGCCATAGCTGAGGGGATAAATTTAGATGATGAAGCAAGCGATGAAGATGATGAAGCATTCTCTAAAATAACAGGAGCAGTAGCAAGAGCTGAAAAAGAGTACTGGCTCGGGCAAAAGGCTAAGATTGAATACGAGCGTCTTAAGGGGGAGTATATGCTTGTTAAAGATTCTGAAAGACAAGCTTTTGAAGCAGGCAGAGCAGTAAGAGATGCACTGTTATCATTACCACCTAGGTTGTCTCCTATTTTTGCAGGAGAGAGTGACCGTTTTAATATTGAACGTCTATTTTTGGAAGAGATAAATCAAGTTTTATTAGGGTTATGCCATGGGTATGAATAACGCTTATCTCACATCATTTTTTAATGGGCTTAATCCTGCCCCTCTTCTTACCGTTTCGCAATGGGCTGACAAATACAGAGTTTTACCATCGAAATCAAGCGCAGAACCTGGCCGTTGGCGCACATCTCGTACTCCTTACCTAAGAGAGATACAAGACGAACTAAGCCCACATGTACCGACACAAGAGGTAAAAGTTATTAAAGCAACGCAACTTGGGTTTACTGAGCTTGGAAATAATGTAAAACTTTGCTATATGCACCTTTACCCTTGCCCTATGCTAATGGTAATGCCGACAGAAAGCCTTGCGCGAAAACACTCTACTGCTAAACTTACACCATCGATGAAGCTTATCCCTGAGTTGATGGCAAAAGTTAAAGATGCTAAGAGCAAAGATGATGCTGGCGGTACGCTAGAAAAAGATTTCGAGGGAGGTATGCTTTCGATTGGTTGGTCTGGCTCTCCCTCAACATTTGCCTCGTTCTCTGCACGGCTTGTAGACGCTGATGATGTTGAGCGTTTTGCTGAGAATGTAGGAGACGAGGGAAGCTCTTTACAGACTATACGTAAAAGAACCGATGCGTTTCCAAATCGAAAAATTTATATTAACAGCACACCAAAACTAAAGAATGGCCCAATTGATAGAGAGTATAAAGACTCAGACCAAAGACTTTATCATATGCCATGCCCTCGATGTGGGGAGCTTGTCATTTATGAATTTGAACAGTTTAAATTTGAGTGGGATCAAGAGCGTTATGAGCTTACGAGTGATGTACATTTTGAGTGTCCACATTGTAAAGAAGCTGTACAAGAGTTTGAAAAAACATGGATGATGAACGAAGAAAATGGCGCAAAATGGATACCGCAAAATCCTGGGCATCGACATAGAGGCTATAAGATAAACAGCTTTTACAGCCCTCTTGGATGGGTTTCGTGGGTTGAGATTATTCATGAATGGATTAAGTCAAAAAAAGCTCTTGACAGTTCAGATAATGAACTTATGAAAGTATTTTTTAATACACGACTAGGGGAACCTTGGGAGGAGTCGCATGACTCTACCAATGCCGAAGACATCTTACTCTTAAAAAATAGTTTTGCTCCTGGTATTGTTCCAAATGATACTGCAGCGCTTGTCATGGCAGTAGACGTACAGCAAGATCACTTTTGGTTTAAAGTGCAAGCATTGAGGTATGGGGCTGGAAAGCATACCATACGTTATGGTCGTGCTGAGACGTGGGCGGCTCTTGAGGACATACTTTATACGCAGTACAAAGATTTAGAAAACAATGTTTATATGATTGCTCTTTGTGCGGTGGATTCAGGTTTTAAAAGAGATGAAGTGTATGAGTTTTGCGCCATGAACTCTGACATCTGTATCCCTATCAAAGGTGCATCGGGTAAGCCTTCAAGTCCTTGGAGGGTTACACCTGTTGAAAAAGACATCAATGGCGTTACGATTACCACAGGCTTGAAGCTCTATTTGCTCGATACCGAGTATTTTAAAGACATGTTGCACTCTCAGCTTGAGCGCTCCATCCTTTGTGCAAAAGAGGGGGATAGTGCTAAAGATAACCTTTTTAGCACGCATAGTGAAACCGACTTAGGCTATGCAAAACAGATGACATCTGAGTATAAAAACTGTGAAATCAATGAAAAAACAGGCGTAGAGAAATGGACATGGCAAAAAGTAACCACAAAAGCTGATAACCACTTGTGGGACTGTGGCGCTTACTGTACTTTTTTAGGAGAGCTTTTGGGGGTACGTTTTTTACAAAAACAGCCTATAGAAACACCACGAAAAGCGCAAAGAAGAGAATCAAACGATGATTTTATGTCAAATTATTAAGGAGTAAAGATGAGTTTTTGTAACAATATTTGGGATAGACGAATCAATATTAAAAACAGACCTTCCGTCACTATGCGCCTAGAACTTGTCATTAGGAAAGTGATGGATACTCATTCTGTTTCCATTGGTCAAGCAATAGAAATGCTCGCAGAATCTCCAACTTTATACCATGAAACGTTAGAAATTCTCAAAAAAGACTACTTAGACATCGAAAAAAACTAAAAAACTAAACTTTTCTACAAAACTTTTTTCTCACAAATTTTTTAAAAAAGGTTAAAAACAAAACTTTTAACCTTGCAAATACGAACTTTTTATGTTCTAGCAAAAAATAAAAAAAAATGCTAGGGCTAAAAAGTGGCTTAGAAAAAAAAATACGATTCTTCTAAACTGTCAAAAATAAACGAAAAAGGCAGAAAATGGCAAAAACACTCGGGCAACAACTTGATGATGTTCAAACAGCCATTGAGTCCGTTTTGACTTCCCAAAAGTATTCTATCAATGGCAGGGAGCTTACCCGTGCAGACCTTTCTGCTTTACAAGTAAGAGAAAATGACCTTATTAAAAAAATTGAAGCCCATGGTCGTGATTACATCCCTGGGCAAAATATAAGACCTCTTAAAATGAGTGCAAATGTCTGTTTTTCATAACCTCATTGCATTAATGACCAAAATGTACCTTTTAGAAGTTATTTTTTCGGGGTTCTTGTTGTATGGCTTTGGAGCGTTTATTCATCTTTCTTTCTCGTTTGAGTTATGGAGTATTTATACCCGCATCGTTTTGGGGTTTTTTTGGTTATTGCTTGTTTTATGCGTTTTGACTGTTATTTCACTCAAAGGCGGTAAAAAATGAGCCTATTGAGAGATATATTTGACATTCGAAGAGGATTTTATGAAGGCGGAAAACTTCGAGGCGCCAATAATGACTTTCACAATGCCAACGCTCCTTTTGAAGACCAAGCCTCACCTGATCGTGACATCATGCGTGCTCGTGCTAGATGGCTACATGAAAACAATGGCATCATCTCAGGCATTGACAATTCCATTAAAGTAAACGCTATTGGTTCAGGGCTTAAATTCCAGTCAAAAACGGCTGATTCCAAAGTAAACAACACCATCGAAACACTTTTTAACGAGTGGGCAAAACAGCAAAATTGTGACATCACAGGGCGTTTATGGTTTGGAGATATGCAAAATGTCATCTTGGGCCAACGCATGATGGATGGCGAAATTCTCATTTACCCGAAATTGACAAACGATAAAAAACACCCTTTAAAAATCCAACTTATTGAGGCAGACCGCTTTGATGGTGCAATGTTTACAAGTGCCAATACACAAGACGGTACGACGTACATCGACGGAATGGAAGTAGATACTTATGGCAAACCTCAAAAGTATCTTTTAAAAGATGGACTCTTTAAGACCACTAAACTCAACGCAAGCGATGTTATTCACTATTTTAAAATGACAAATCGTGCGACACAATACCGAGGGATTAGTGAGTATAAACAAATCATTATTGACCTTAGAAACTTAGCAGGGTATTTAAGTTCAACGATGCAATCCCAACGTGCTCGTGCTTCTGTCGCTTATGCTATCAAAAGCGGAAATGTTGCAGGACGTATTGCAGCGCTTGGAAGTGATAAGGGGCATGACCCAATTTTTGACATCAATGGCGTTATGGTCCACTACTTAAACAGTGGTGAAGAACTGCAAACATTTGACCCTAGCATCGATGGTGCAGGATATAAAGACTTTATACAGTCGTGCATTCGTCTTATCGCCGTTGGTCGCCAGATTAGTTATGAGTTGGCATTTCGCGACTATTCACAAGTCAATTTTTCAAGCGCACGTGCAAGTCTTATACAAGATCATAAGCGTTTTAGTACAGAACAAGCCCATTTTGCAAGGTATTTTTTAACACCTGTTTTTGAGCGATGGTTAGATGCAAATGTTTTGGCAGGAAACATTAAAGGGCTATCGGCTGATTATTATTTTAAAAATAAAGAAAAATTGTGCCAACCACGATGGATTGCACCTGCTCGTGAATGGGTGGACCCGCTAAAAGACATCAACGCATTTTCTAAAGAGTACGAGATGGGCATGGCAACACTTGAAGAGTATGCCGCACAACGTGGAAAAGACCTTGAAGAGATTATAACGCAACGTAAAAAAGAGAAAGAGATGCTTGAAAAAGCAGGAATCATCCAACAAGAAGGAGCAAAAAGTGCCTAAACCACTTGATAGAGAAAAACTTTTAGGTAACGGTGGCATCGCACGTGCCCTTATGTTGCCTGAAACGATTAATATAGAAGAGCGAAGTGTAGAGATTCTCATCTCTACTGAGACGCCAATTCGTCAGTATGACTACTGGAGTGGAACGTACTATGATGAAGTGTTGTTGCATGGTGAAGAAAATGTTGATCTTACTCGTGCAGCGACTGCAAAGCTTCGTTATATGCACGGAGATGGAAAGTATGGAGAGCTTCCTATCGGTCGTCTTGAGAATGTGAGACTTGAAAATAGACAGCTTCGTGCTAAGGCTACTTTTTCGCAAGCAAACCCTGATGCACAAATGCTGTGGGAGATGGTTTTGGAGCGAACACTGACAGAGATTTCTGTGGGTGGCGCAAAAAGAGACATCCGCATCACAGAGCGAGAAGGGCAAGTGCCACTGGTAGAAATTTTAAGGTGGGAATTTCGAGAAGCTTCCCTTGTAGACATCGGTGCAGACCCAAGTGCTGGCATCGGAAGAAATTTAAAAGACAATGAAGGAGAAATTATGAACAAACTTGAAGAGTTACGCCGTCAGCTTGAAAAACTACAAGCAGACAAAGCGCCTGAATTTGACATCCAACGCAAAATGGATGAAATTAACGTTGAAATCAAGCGTGTACAAGATGAGAACAACGAAATCAAACGTGTTTCAGACATCAAAGACCTTGCTATGGCACATGGTGCTGATATGAATGCAGAAGATGTTAAGCGATTTGTTGATGATAAAACCAAAACGCCTGATGATTTTGCTCGTGCGCTTTTAGAAGTAAAAACAAAAAATCAAACAAATGTAAACTTTGAACGCAGTGAACAAACACCTGGTATGGATGACATCAAAAGAGCTGTAGCAGATAGTCTCATTATGCGTGCAGGTTTTAAGGTAGAGCAACCACACAAAGATGTCAAACGCTTTGAAGGTGCATCACTTCTTGATTTGGCTCGTGCTATTACAGGCTATGAAGGGTTCAACAAAGAAGAACTCATCAACCGTGCGATGAGTACGTCAGACTTTCCTATTTTGCTTTCAAACGCTGCAAATAAAATGCTTGAAATGGCGTTTGATGAAGAAAATGCAACGTTTGAGGCATGGACAACGTCGGGCGAGGTAAAAGACTTCAAACAAGGTGTTGCTGCACATCTCAAAGCAGGTGGTCGCTTACAAAAAGTCGCTGAAAAAGGCGAACTTAAAAACTTTGAGTTTGGCGAAGGTGGCGAAGTCTTTAAACTTGAAACCTATGGTGCAGAGTTTAGCATTACTCGTCAAATGCTCATCAATGATGACTTAGGTGCATTTGTAGATGTCATCTCTGAATTTGGAAAAATGGCAAGAAGAACCGCAAATGGTTTAGTTTATGACCTATTGCAAGGTAAAGGACAATTTAGTAATTACAAAATGAGCGATGGGAAAGCCATCTTCCATTCTGACCATAAAAACTACACGAGTACAGGTACAGCACTTGCGACTGAAACATTGACAGGTGGTAGAACATTGATGCGTCGTCAAATTGAAGATGGTAAAGCACTTAATATCGTTCCAAAGTTCTTGCTTGTTTCTCCTGAAAATGAGACAACAGCGCTACAGCTCATCTCGTCTGAGGCTGATCCATCCTCTGTTAATAGCGGTGTTGTGAACCCACATAAAAACAGTGTAACGGTCATCGTTGATTCTGAACTTGAAGCGAAGCCTTGGTATTTGAGCGCTCCTCGTAGAACCATCAAGGTGCTTTACCTTCAAGGTCAAGGTAAAAAACCAATGGTAAAAGAGAAAAATAGAGACCTCTCAGGCGTGACATACCAATGTGTCTTTGACTTTGGTGTTTACGCAGAAGATTATCGTGGTTTATACAAAAACGCTGGTGTGTAATTAAAAGAGTAAAGGAAAAAAGATGAAAAAAGCAACACTTTACCAAGAAGGTAAAACGATTGATATTGAGTTGAGCGAGGCGGTCAGCGTAGGCGATGTTATCGCTCTTGGAACAGATGGTATTGCTATCGCTTGCACAACTGGTTTGGTTGGTGAGGAAATTGCGGCAGATATTGAAGGTGTTTTTGAAATCAACGCAAAAACAGCCGATGCAATTCCTGCTTATGGGTTGGTCTATTTTGATAAAACAAACCGAGAAATCACTATTACCGCCACCTCAAACGTTAGAGCAGGGCGTGCGCTTTATGCAAAAGCAGCAGGAATAGCAGGTACGGTTTACGTCAAAATCAACGCGGCATAGAGCTTGTTATGTTCATTAAACTAACAGGCCCTATGAAATACAAGGGTAGCGATAAAGAAGCTGGTGAAGTCATAGATGTTCACCCTTCTTTGGGTGATAGGCTTATTGCCAATGGACATCAAAAGGCAACCGAAGAGGATTTAAGTGTTAGTGGTTCTTTGAATATTTTAAGTGATGAGCAAGTAGATGCTTTACCTTACAAAGAATTAAAAGCGTTTGTTATTTCGCTTAACATAAAAACGGAAGATGCCAAGAGCGATACGTTAAAAACAGCATTAAAAAGCCATTTTGCAACATTGAGGCTTTAAGATGAGCTTTAAAGACCAACTAGCCGACGACTTTGAGAAAGTCTTTATGAACAAAGATGAGTTTGCGGATGTCATTATGGTTGATGGCATTGAAGTCGCTGGGATTTTTGAAGAAGAGAGTAATGGTTATAACGACACACCTCTTTTATATGTGAGATTTTCAGAATCGGTCATCGTTACGGATGCTTCTAAAATCGTTATTGGTGAAAAAACGTATGGTGTTATTTCGATTGATCCTCCAAAAAATGGAGAAAAAATCGTCTTTTTAGGGGGTGTTTTATGACGTATTTCGCAAGCGAAACAGATGCTAGAGAGGCTATCGCTAATGTATTGCGTCCTATTTATTCAACAGCAACCATCACGATTGCAGAACGTAACAAACGCAATGCCGCAACAAGAGATGTCATCTTTGTTGTGGAAGTCAAAAAAGATGAAGAGAAGTGTTTAACGCTACTAAACAGCCTTTTTAAAGAGAATGTGGCGAATCCATCGGGTCTTGAATGGCAAGGCACGAAGGTGGATTTTATAAATGACAAAGAGCACGAATACGTTTTGATTAAAGCGATCGTGCAAAACACCTTATAAGGGGAACAAAATGATTGAAAGATACATTGCTGGTGGAAAACTATATTTTACACCGTTGGAAAATGGGGTCTATGGCACAGAGTATGAGATTGGAGAGCTAACAGAAGCAACCATCGAGACAAATCGAGAGTATGCTGAAGCTTTTAATAAAGACGCAGGTCAAAAAGTTTTAGCAGAAAAAGTGTTGAAGCAAGAAGACTACACGCTCTCTTTTAAAACGCAAAATGTAAATTCTACAAACTTAGCTATTGCCCTTGGTGCAGTTGTTCAGACCATAGATTTTGCCATCGGCGACACTCTGCCTGATGGGACAACTGCAACTGAAGCGGGAACATATGTAAAGTTAGATGCTGGTTCTAAAGCTCTTGTTGTTGGGAAACTTCGTTTTGTATCTGCCCCGCAAACAGGTAAAAAAAGAGTGACCGAAGTTCCAAAAGCACACGTCACTATGAGTGGATCAATCGCCTTGATGAGTGAAGACTTTGCCACGCTTGATTTTGAAGGCTCAGCGATGAAAGACGACACCACGGGCAAATATTACATTGAATACATTTTGTAGGTAAAAAAAGATGTTACGCACACTAGCAACACATGATTTTTTAGAACATGATTTTTTAGAAAAAGCACGTGTTAAAAGTGTTTTAGATTTGCAGTGTAAACAGACTTACGTGCTGGTTGAATTTGGAAGAATTGTAGGCATTGCAATATGCGAAAAGCGTATGGGAAGGTTTTGGGTGGATCGTTTCTATGTAAGAGATGTTCAAAAACGTTTAAAGTCAGCCTATTTGCTTTTAAAAAAAGCTCTTCAAGGGGTTGGATATAACAAAAAATATTTTTATGGAGAGATTGAGAAGGCAAATCCAAAATATATCGATCTCTTTTATAAAAACAGTGAAGTTGTAAGTGAAAATGAAAAAATCATAACATTTAAAAGGAAGTTCGATGTCAGCGTCAGTATTTAAAGTTGAGAGAAAAAGCGTAACGATGGAAGTTGAATTAACAACAGGCGAAACTGGAAGCATTTCAATGTTTTTGCCTTCCACAAAGCAAACACAGAAAATTTTATTGGCAGGTGAGCAAGGTGCAAGCGCAAGCTACGCAAATCAAATAGAGCTTTTAAAAACAAATGTTTATGGCGATTTAAAAGATGCCTTCATTAATGACATTATCGAAAATGGTGACATTAACGAGTTTGTAAATTTGGTTCAAAAAGAGGCTGAAAAGCAAAAAAAGACACGATAGGACTCGCTCGTGCTTACATAAAAGAAGAGATGATTCTCTCTCAAAACAAATCAGCAGTTCCCATCAGAACGGAGTTAAATTACGACGCTTCACAGCTTGTTGAAGCATTTTTTTTAAGCTTAGAAAACATAGGTGGGCATTACCGCATCAATTACGAAGTTGTAAGAGACTTTACATGTAAAGTGCGGTTTGAATGCCTTGAAACATACGCAGCTTGTAAAAGCTTTTTGGGAGTAGTAACGCAATGGCAAACCAAGAAATCAAAATCAAAGTAGCTGTCGATGCTCAAACAGGGCAACTAAAGATTGTTAGTAAAAATATTGATGAAATTGGTACAAGCGTTGATAATGCTTCCAAAAAGACAAATGGGTTAAGGCAAGGCATAGAAGACCTTGCCAATACAGGACATGCATTAAATTTTTTAAAGTCGGCTTTTTTTGCTGCTAAAAATGGCGCTATGGCACTATTGGATACTGCAGGAGAGTTTGAAAAATATAAAGCGATTTTAACAACACTCGAAGGCTCTTCTCAAAAAGCCAATGAATCTTTTGGTTGGGTCAAAGAATTTGCCAAAAAAACACCTTACGAACTCAGTGAAGTTACTCAAGCTTTTGTTAAACTTAGAAGCTATGGAATAAACCCAACGGATGGAACACTTAAAACATTAGGTGACACCTCTGCTGGCATGGGCAAAAAACTTGAAGATGCTGTTGAAATGATGGCAGATGCGATGACAGGAGAAAATGAGCGTCTTAAAGAGTTTGGCATTAAAGCTTCGACTCAAGGCGATTATATCAAATACACATGGTCAAATTCTAGTGGTGAAGCTAAAGAGACGATTGTCAAAAACAATTCTGAGATAATAAAATCAACATTAAGCGCTATCTTTAATGATAAATACCAAGGCGCAATGGATAATCTTTCGCAAACATGGGAAGGGCTTACGTCAAATTTAAAAGATAATTGGACACAGTTTAAAGCAGATGTCGCTGTAAACAGTGGTTTTTTTGATGGTGCAAAAGAAGCTGTTCGTACTTTCAATAAAGAGTTCTCAACTATTACAAATAATGCTGAATATATGGAAGTTTTAGGTACTTCTATAAAGTGGGGTGCTGTTGGAATTATTGAAGCCGTACAAAGTGTTTCAAGAATTTTCTTAGGCTGGGCTATGATATGGAAAGTTTTAGAGACAAACTATGGCCAACTTAAAATAAATCTTTCCATAATGACGGATGAGATTTCTCTAAAAATCACCGAAGCACAAAAGAAAATGGATGAGTTTAACCCCTTTTCTTCAAAAACACAGCAGGCATGGGATGCTGCTTTAAAAACACAAAGAGAAAAAATAACCGAGCAAATTGCAGCGAGTGCATTGCTTGAAGAAGAACATAATAAATATATTAAAAACCTTGACAGTAGCAATAAAATTTACGACAATCTTCAAGATGCCTTTTTAAAAATAGAAAAAGAAAAACAAGCGGAAATTCAGAAAACTGCCGAAACTTCGCAAAATACAACCGCTATAATTGTAGGTAAAACGCAAGAACAAATAGAAGCTGAAAAAAAAGCAAAAGCCGAGAGCAAAAAACTTGCTGAAGAACATGCAAAATGGATTGTTGAATTATCTGAAAAAACACTAAAAGCACAAGTGAATGATATTGAAAAACCTTACATGGAACTTGACCTTCAATATAAAAAAGACCTTGAAAAATATGGAAAATTTACAGGCTCAAAAGCAAAACTTGATGAGTGGTACTCCTTTGAATTAAATAAACTAAATGATCAAACAGCCAAAAAAATTGAAGAGCAAAATAAAAAAGAGAGTGAGGCTTTAGAGAAAAAGCAAAAAGAGGAAAATGCAAATTTAATAGCTTCTTCGAAACAAAGGCAGACATACTATGAAAAAATGGAAGACTATGTATCTGCATGGGCAGAGCTTGAGCGTGTTTTAAGGCTTGATGATACAAAGCTAACCAAACAACAATTAGAAACAAAGATTGCGTATGAGAAAAAGGCATACTTAGAGAGTAAAGGCATTTATGAAGACCTTTACAGTGCTATAAGCTCTAATCTTGAAAAAAGTACAAAAGATTGGTCAAATTACAACCTTATCGTAGGCAAAGGCTTTGGTTCAATGGTCACTGGGCTACAAAGCACAATGCAAAGCTCTTTAGTGGATGTTTTTGAAGGGAAAATTAAGAGCATAGGCGCTTTTTTTGATACATTGTGGGGAAGTATTAAAAAGTCATTTTTTAATATGGTAGCCGAGATGGCAACGAAGACCATTATAATGAATTTTATGAACTCTTGGAAAAGCGGAGGCAATACAGGAAAAGGGTTTGTTGAGACATTTTTAGGCATAGACATCCCTTTTCTCAACTTTGCAGAGGGTACGATTTGGGGGAGTGGGAAGTATGGCATAGCAGGAGGAGGCTACAACGCCATCGACTCATACGCTAATGACAAAATTCCTGCGATGATTTCAAAAGGTGAAGCGGTCATCCCTGCAAGTGCTGTGAATAAAAATAAAAGCGTTGTTTCAGCTCTGATCGCAGGAAGTAGACTTGATAATCGTGGGCTTTTGGATGTTTCTTATGTTAGGCAACTTGCCATGTATGCTGAAGGCTATGATCCTAGCAATATGCCTATGTTTGATAAAGCCGCTATTGACTCACAAACAGGACTGCCTATGTTTAAAGGTGGCGGTTTTTTTGGGGATCTTACAGGAACAATAATTGATATTTTTACAGGTCCTATAACGGGTGGGGTTCTTACAGATAAGCTATTTGGAGACAAAGAATACAACCGAACTCTAGGCGGGGCAATGCTTGGGTGGGCTGGAAGCACAGATACGCTTAAAAAAATAGACCCAGGATTTGTGGAGGTAGAAGAAGCTGTTATGAAAGTTATGCAAGGGGTAATGAAATATCCTTGGCTTGGATGGCTCGTGCAAGCAGCAATAGCCCTTTATGCTCCTGCTTTAATTCCTGCAATGTTACAAGCAGATGCAATATCTGCAGGTATGACAATGGCAAATGGCGGAAGTTTTGGCGATGCTTTGGCAGGGGCTGGACTATCAGGTGCGCTTGCTGGTGGTGTAGCTTCTTTTAATATTGCTTCAGCACAACAAGCTATTTTAAAAAACACTACCCTTACGCCTGAGAAAATGACGACATGGGAAGTCCTTAAAAACTATCCTGATTATGTTATTAATAGTGCTACATCATCTTGGGATACGTTTACTGGGGCACTTGATCAAATAACTTCACCTAATGCTATTTTGCCAAAAGATTATTTAGCCGCTAATTCTAGCTATTCGACATATCTTGAAAGCGGAAGCCCGATGACATATGATGCATGGAAAACAGCACAGCTTTCAAATTTATACAACAACACAACGTCTACACAGTTTTATGAATTAACACAGTTTTCTGATGGAAGTGGCTTTTTAGATTATCCGAGTGCTTATGCTAAAGATGCGTGGGGTTTTAATTCCTATGATTTAATAGGTGAACCTGCAACGCAGAGTATGTTTGATGTTTCTAAAGAAAAACTCATCGAAGGATTGACAAACTTAAAATCATGGGGTGCCACAAAATTTGATTATTTAAGTGAATATCTTAGAAATCCATCGAAGATATTTCAGTATGTACTTAAAAATATTGGAGATATTTTATCAAATATACAAACATCTGTAGAAAGCGTCGCTGGTAGTCCCTTGTTGGTTTCTCTTCTATCTCATTTTGGTAAAGAAAAAATTCTAGGGCAAGATAAGGATAGAAAAAGCATACATGCCTTTGCTGAAGGTGGCATTGTAACAGGTCCAACGCTTGGGTTGGTAGGTGAGGCTGGTTATGCAGAAGCCGTTATCCCACTTCATAGGCTTGGTGAGGTTACAGGCATGGAAGAGATGCAAAGCGAATTACAGGAGATTAAAGCCATTTTAAGAGAAGTTCTAAGAGCTGACAAAACGACATCCATGTGGACAGAGCGTTTTGCAGTCGAAGGCATAAAGGTACGTGCATGAGATGGGTTATTCCTAAAAAATTAGTAATTGTATCAACCAATCTTACCGATACAACAAATCTGGATGATGATAAATTAAATACGCAGGTCAGTAAGGAAGATTCATTTTATATTGTTTTAAATCAGGGGTTGATTGACACAATTTCTCTTCTAAATATTTCAGGCACAAGCATTAAAGTAGAACTCTTAGATGCAGTAACAAGTGAAAGCATTAAAAGTTATGAAATAAATCTTAAAGAAGATGCCTATAGAGATATTTGGGGTTATTTTTATGACGATTTTCTTTATAAAATTGATATTTTTCTTAACATCATTTTAACATATAACATGCATATAAAAGTGACTGTTTATAACCCTTCATCCACTGCAAAATTAGGAAAAATAGTAACGGGTGTTTCTTCAAAAAACATGGACATGCTGATAAACCACACCCCAAATATGCTTGATTATTCTACCGTAGATCGTGATGCTACAACAGGAGACATAACATTTAAAGAGGGGTACTATGCAAAAAAACTAAACCTTACCATAGCCGTTGATAATCAAGATTTTGGGAGTGTTATTAAAAAACTTTATGACTTGCGTGGAAAAGCGGTGTTGTTTTTAGGAGATGGCGGCGAGCACAGTATTGTTTTTGGATTTATAAGAAATTTTGATGCGCAATACAGCTATAAAAATAAAGAATACATAGGTCTTACCATCGAGGGGTTAATATGATAACGCAGAGTATAACAAAAATTGAAGAAGTTCCTTTACGCTCAGAAACAAATGATGAGGGCGAGTACAGGCAAAAGGTTGAGATTTTTTTAAGTAAAGTAAAAAAATTATCTGAAGAGCTTAATCTAGCTTTGCCTGAAATTAATACGACATTTGAAACGATGGATGCTCTAGCGCAGAATGCAGAAAGTGCGAAAGAAACAGCTACGCAAAAAGCTCAAATATCTACTGAAAAAGCAGAAGTGGCAGTGACAAATGCCAATGCTGTTATTGCTCTTGCTGATGTTGTTGAGAGAAACGCACAAAAAGTATTGGCTGTAGCAAGTATCGAATGGCTGGGCTTTGAGATTATTGATAGTGAATTGATTGTTAAAATAACCGACGAAAGCACAGGGACACCATCTGTTCAAAATGGTGATTTTATTATAGTTTATAACTAAGGAGAAAAAACGTGCAAACATTAAATCTTGGAAGAATAGCTTTTGTAAACAAGGGACCTTTTGTGTTGGGGACTGAGTATAAAAAAAATGACATCGTGACGGATAGTGGGAGTGTTTATGCCTGCTTAATTGACAACAATGACCAAGCATTAAATGAAAAAAAGTATTGGGCTGCGTGGGTGGATATTAATGAAGTTGCAAAATATTTACCAGAACTTGAAGTGATTGAAAAAACAACGACACCTGTGCTTGGACTTCTTTGGAACCAAACCGAGGATACGTACAAGCGTATTGGTAAAAACATAAACATTCAAACGATTGATGGGTTTAATGAGTTTAGCGCATGGAGAAGTCCAACGGCTGAGCGTCAAAATGATAACGATACAGTAAGCCCTTCTCCTTTTACGAAGTGGCTAGACGAGACTTCTAACTTACCATTTTCAAAAATGAAAAGAACAATTTTTAACAACACTGGCGCAAAGGTTAAACTTTTTGAAGCAGATAGTTATACGCACGTGGATCAAACCAATCTGCTTGTAACTGAGCAAATCGCAGTTCCTATCCCATCGTTTTATTATATTCAAGCGAAAATCATAAGTGCTGGAAAAACATACCACCTTTATGCTATTTCAAACGCTTCTTTTAGCATCGATGTTGTAAATGAACTTGGTTTTACAAGTCCCGCTATTTCGTGTTGGAATGTTGAAAGTGCGAACATTAGCAGTGGAACGGTTGTAGGTAATACTGTAACGGCTGCTTTTTCTCCTGCGTTTACAGATGTTGCAGGAAACATTCTAGATGAAAGAGCTTATGGAGCCTTCAACGCTGTAAGCGGTCGTAGTATCTGCGGTAGTGGTGTAAAAGCAACTGGGAGTATTACACGTGCAACGGCTAGGACACAAGCGCAGGGGTTTGGCGGAGGATTTTCTCTTATTGATTTCTTTTTGGAAAGTGCGAAGAACATACTAGCGTTAGTTGAGCATGGTACATGGTATTTTGATGTAGGTAAATGGAGAGGGTATGACTGGAATACCTCTGCTAGTTCTAACAATCAAGACAATGGCTTAACCCTCCCTCTTTTAAACAAGACAGGTGTTATTTTAGACTCTTCCAACCGTGTTATTGCAAACTCTTATAGGGGTATAGAGAGCTATCACTCACATCTTTGGAGATTCGTGGATGGGATAAATAGTAACAATTATTCTATCTATCTCGCTAAACCAAAAGCGACATTTACCGACGATATTATCGTAGCACCGTATTTTGATAGTGGGATAGACGTTGTTGCAGGAGCGAGTGCATCTTATGTTGCAGACCATGCTGCAGGTACTTTTATACCTGCTACGCTCGGAGGAAGCGCTAGTACAAAAACGAGCGATGGCGCATGGAGCGCAAGTGGAAACACTACCCTCCTTGTCGGCGGCACTTTGAATAATGGTGCGGCTTCTGGGTTGTCGGCGTGGGCTTCGTTTCACGCTTCTTCGGATGCGCCTTGGCATGTTGTGGGTCGCCCTGGCTTATAAAGCCATTACCTAGTAGATAGGACACGCTTAGCGTGTCCGTGCTTTTAAAAAAAAATTGGAAAGGAAAACTATGAATACAGGGTACATAAGAGTAAGACCCCTCATTGTCGGCGGCACTTTGAATAATGGTGCGACTTCTGGGTTGTCGGCGTGGAATTCGAATAACGCTTCTTCGAATGCGAATTGGAATATTGTGGGTCGCCCTAACTTGTATTGTGCATTAAAAATTGTACGCTCTTATGTATCCTTAGCTCTCGCTAAAATACACGACTATCTCTTACTATGTGCCAGTAGGCTTTGCCGAACGCTCAAAGAGGATATAAGCCAATGAAACGATATGGCAATTTGTTTGAAAAAATTGTGGATGTTAAAAACATTCTAGAAGCGCATAAAAACGCTAAAAAGGGCAAAAGACATTATGCCGAAGTGAAGCGTTTTGAAGAGCGCCCCTATCATTACGCACGAAATATTAGACGTATGCTTATTGAAAAGAGGTATACACCATCTCCTTATGTTTCTATGCACATTAAAGATAGAGGCAAACCCAGGGAGATTTTAAAAACAAGATACTACCCTGATCGCATCATCCACCATGCTTTAATGCAAGTGGTACAGCCCATTTTGGAAGAGACATACATTAAAGACACGTATCAAAGCATTATGGGGCGAGGAACACACAAAGCGATTGAGCGTGTAAAATCGTGGATGAAAGACGAAGTGGCCACACGCTATTGTCTAAAGATAGACATACGAAAGTTTTACCCTAGTGTGGACAATGAAACGCTTAAGGCATTGTTTCGCAAAAAAATAAAGTGTAAAGAAACGCTTTGTCTTTTAGATACGCTCGTGGATAGCTCTAAAGGTCTTCCCATTGGAAACTACACAAGTCAAACTCTTGCAAATTATTATCTTAGTTTTTTTGACCATTTTGTCAAAGAAGTTTTACATGTAAAGCATTATGCTCGTTATGCGGATGACATGGTGTTTTTTAGCGATAGCAAAGAAAATTTACATGTAAAGCTAGAGGCGATAAGAGCTTACCTCAAAACATTAAAACTAGAGATAAAAGGCAACTGGCAAGTTTTCGAGACACGTGGTCGTGGGCTTGACTTTTTAGGATATAGACTTTTTGGAAACTATGCACTTTTACGTAAAAAGATGGCAACCAAAATAAAAAGAGCCTTTTTAAAACCTATCAAATCCGCAAAAGATATAAGCATGGTAATGAGCTATCTTGGATGGACAAAGATAGCCAGTGCTTATAATTTCTTGAGAGTCGTTTTAACACAGCAGATAAAAGAGAAAATACGTTGCGTTGCAAAACGCCTACACATCAAAAACCCTCTACGCTCTTGGGTTATTTTAGCGAAAAGACAAAAACATAAAGTTCAACTAACATTATTCTAAAAGGAAAACTATGCAGATTATTAAACAGTTTAACGAGACCATGCCCAACACGTTTGAAGCTGGGAGAACGCAGGTAAATGTTGGCATTGTACCTATTACAAAAACAATCGATGGGATGGAAGTAAGCGGATATGAGTACATAACCGTGTGTTTTGATACACCTTCCTTTTATACTGATGATGCACTTTTTGAGATAGCTAAAAAAGAGGCGAGAAATTACGAGCTTATTAGAATTGTTGTGGAGGTGGATGGCTATGTTCTTGATGGTGATGAAACGAGTCAAGAGCGTATGAATAGAGCTTACACGATGTTAGCCGATGGAGGTACAAAAGAGTGGAAAGATGCCAATAACGAATGGCAAAACATCCCAAAAGAGACTTTTAAGAATGCTGTTATTGTTGCAGGCACAAAGCAAACAGAGCTTTGGGTCAAATACGTATAAAGGACAACAGATGCCATACAATAAAGAAGAACTCATCGTCAAGTTTGAAAACGATATGAAAAAGCGCACACGGTGGTTGCGCTTTCTTCTTGTGCTAGACCAAATGGGAAATGTGCTTTTTTGGAACGGCAGTCAGGATGAGACGATTAGTTCTCATATTCATAGACGAATTGAGGCAGGTACGGCAACATGGTTTGATAAAAAGCTTTGCTGTTTATTAAAAAGAATCGAAAGCGAGCATTGTTTAAAAAGTATGGGAGAATAAGGGAGAATTGGATGAAAGAACTTGTCAGTGAGCAAAATATCGTTTTAGTTGGGGCATCAACACTTTTTACCTATTTTCAAGTACCTGTGAGTTTTATTGCCCTGCTGATGGCGGTTATGCTCATTGATTTTCTAACGGGTATTACCAAAGAGGTTGTCTTAAACAACGACCTTTCCATTCAAGCATTTTGGGTGGGGCTTTTAAAAAAAATTACACTTGTGGGCATTTTGATGGTGTTTGGTTTAATCGTTCTTGCGGCAAAAACAACCGCTGCAAATTACCCCGACAACTCAACAGTGAAAGGCATTTTAGAGAGCATCAACGCTGACTATGCCGTCATTTTTGCTTTTTGGATTATTTTTCTAAATGAAATTTTATCGGTGCTAAGCAACGCCAAAATGATAATAACGGGTGAAATATGCCGTAAAGCGAATGTTGTTGAGCTTCTTGGGCGTTATGTTGAAAGAATGCTTTACAGATTGCTTCCGTTTGATAGAAGAGAAGTTGAAAGGAGAAGAGACGATGGCTCAATTTAAAAAAGCGATGGATCTGTTTTTAGAGGCAGAGATAAGTAACAGTCCTAAGAAAGCTTTGCATAAAAACGATGGTGAGAATGGTCTTACCTATATGGGCATTTACCAAAGCGCTCATCCTACGTGGTTTCGTTGGGGATATATTCAAAATGTTCTTGATAAACACAATGGAGACAAAAAAGAGGCATCTATCGAACTCTATCAAGACAGCGCTTTGACACAAGATGTTTACTCTTTTATGAAAAAAGAGTTTTGGGACAAAATGAAGCTTGATAGTGTCGCTTCTCAAAAAATCGCTGAGGAGCTTTTCATCTTTGGCACAAATGCAAACATCAAAGCAGGCGTAAAAATGGCACAGCGTCTTGTTGGTGTAAGAGATGATGGCATCGTTGGAAATGGCACGATAGCAGCACTCAATGCGTTCGATGAGCGTGCGTTTGATGAAGAGTACGACTTGCTAGAACAGGCTTACTATATGAACTTGATTTCAAGGCGTCCTAATCTTGCAGTAAATGAGAGAGGATGGGTGCGTAGAAGTGAACTTGCGATGCTCCCTATCGAAGAGTTGGAGGACATAGACTATGCTTAGTACCGTTTTAAAACTTTTTACAGGTAGTAGCAAATGGTTCTATATCGCCCTTGCGGTACTTGCGCTTACATGTATAAGCTTAGGCTCTCTTAGCATCTCTTTGTATGGCGACAAACAAGCTTTACATGTAAAAGTGAAAAGCGCACAAGAAGCATTAGAAAAGCTAGAGAAAGAGCATAAAGAAAAGCTTGAGGCTTTAGAAAAAAAACATGCAAAACTTCAACATGAAAAAGAAGATTTGCAAGATACTCTATCCCGTGTTGAAGCACTTAGCGAGAAGCTCAAAGCAGAAGCGAAACGCAATGCAGAGCTGGGCGTTAAGAAACAAAATGAGATTAAAAAAGCCTACGAAGAGAGACTAAAACGCTTTGAAGAAAGGGTGAGAAATGTGCAAGACTATGGTGAGAGTGATAGTAGCATTGTTGATAGTGCTGGGATTTAATGCATGTAGCACTAAAGAGATACATGTGGAAAAAGTTTGTGAGCTTGAAAGACCTGTTCGAGTTACACCTAAAGAGGCGATTTGTGCGGGGATTAAAAACACAAAAGAGAGGGAATTATGTACAAGCAGGAAATATTTATCGCTTGAAAAAGACTATGAAGCGCAAAGCGCCTACATTGATGCATGTGTGAAATAGTTTTTAATGTAACGCAACAGATAACGCAGGATATTAAAAAAGTAGAAATAAAGCCCTAAATTAGGGCTTTATGCTATTGTTGTAATTGTTCAAAAGGAACTTTAGCACAGCATGACACACAGTGCCAAAACTTGACAAAATCCCCACAAAAAGCCACTTTGACAGCTTCTCACCTTGACATGCTTTGACACATAAAGCCTTAAAATGTCAGTATTTTAATAACGCATTTAGTAACGCAAATATATAATGCCTCATCTTCAAAGGGGCAAGCATGGGGAAAACGACAAAGCCGTTGAGCGACACGGAGATAAAGCGCGCTAGAGTGTATGATAAAGATTATGCTTTGTATGATGGTAGTGGATTGCAGCTTACAGTTCGCAAAAATGGCTCTAAGATATTTGAGTTTCGCTACAAATCACCTTTAACACAGAAACCTCAAAAGATAACCATTGGCAAGTATCCCATCGTCACTTTAGCAGAAGCTAGAGAGAAGAGGGCAGAGTACCAAAAAACGCTTTTAAAAGGCATAGACCCGAAAGAGGAGAGAGAAGTTACCAAGCACGATGGCATTCTCTTCAAAACGGTTGCGCTTGAGTATGAAAAATTCATCAAAACGCAGTTAGCGGAACAAACCTTTAAACGCACGAAGGGCATTATAGACAATGAGCTTTTGAGAGTTTTTGCCAACAAATCCATAAAAGAGATCACACGCTTTCAGATTTTGGCGTTGGTGAGAGAGATAGAAGAGAGAGGACACGTTGCCACAGCCAAAAAGGCACTGAGTGCTATAATAGGGCTTTTGCGCTTTGCGCTTTCATGCGGATACGTTGAACACAATGTTGCACGTGACATTGATAGGGGAATGCTTAAAAGGTATGAGCCGACAAACCATCCGCACATCGAAAGAGAAGACGACCTCAAAGAGCTTGTTGTAGCCATGCACGCAAAAAAAGCAAACCCCGTCATAAAACTTGCTTCATTTTTTGCTCTGCATACCTTTTTGCG